>OLPZ01000944.1_pt1 | contig 21001 bp, 25 predicted proteins | sample 1672711 | NCBI WGS metagenome assembly OLPZ01 (sample SAMEA3136716, study PRJEB25190) | human gut metagenome
GATTTCGCATCGCAAATGCAAGATGTTTAAGATAATCCTGCCAGATTGCATTCAGATTTTGGCTTACTGTAGAAAGTCCCATCTGCAGATCCTGCACGATCTGCAATTTGGAAGTTATTTTAGTATACCATAATAAAATACGGCAAAAAGAGGAGGAGCGGATAGTTTAACGCCGGTCATTGACAAATAGTTGTATTCTGTTTACCATGGACAACAGATACAGAGATTTATCCAGTAGATATTCAAATAAAATGTGGATAAACATTTGAACGGGGAGGCCTGAAAATGAAGATAACAGAGCGATTGAATGTTCTTCGAGAGTTAATGAAAGAAAAAAAGATAGATGCCTATCTGGTGCCAACGGATGATTTTCATGGATCTGAATATGTGGGTGATTACTTCAAATGTAGAAAATATATCACAGGTTTTACAGGATCAGCGGGAACAGCTGTGATCATGCAGGATATGGCTGGGTTGTGGACCGATGGCAGATACTTTATTCAGGCGGCAGATCAGCTTCGTGGCAGTACGATTGAACTGTTCAGATCGGGTGAGCCGGGAGTACCGACGGTACATCAGTTTCTGGCAGAAAAGCTGGAAAAAAGTATGTGTCTGGGCTTTGATGGACGTACAGTCAGTGCAAAAGAAGCAGAAGAATTGGAGAAACTCCTGGAAGAAAAAAATATCACATTTGCTGTAAATGAGGATCTGATCGGAGAAATCTGGAGAGAACGTCCGGCACTTTCCTGTGAGCCGGTTATGGAGCTGGATGTGAAATGGGCGGGCGAATCAAGAAAGGATAAAATTGCAGGGATTCGAGAGCAGATGAAGGCAAAAAAGGCGAATATTTTTATTCTTACTTCACTTGATGATATCGCCTGGTTACTGAACATTCGCGGTAATGATATTCATTGTTGCCCGGTTGTTCTTTCTTATTTGATCATGACGGATACCGAGGTTCGATTATATGCAAACGCAGCTGCTTTTTCGGAAGAAATCCGTACAAATCTGGCAGATGATGGAGTAAAAATCTATCCGTATGAGGATGTCTATTCTTATGTTCAGACAATCTCAGGGGATAAAAAAATCCAGCTTTCCAAAGCCAATGTCAATAGCCGCCTGGTAAGTAATATCCCATCTGGAGCGAAGCTTTTGGATGAGCTGAATCTGACACTTCTTCCGAAGGCAGTCAAAAATCAGACAGAGATGGACAACGAAAGAACTGCACATATCAAAGATGGTGTTGCAGTTACAAAATTTATTCGCTGGATGAAAACAAATGTGGCAAAAGAGAGGATTACAGAACTCGGCGCAGCAGAGAAATTATATCAGTTTCGCAGTGAGCAGGAGCATTTTATTGGAGATAGTTTTGATCCGATCATTGCCTATGGAAAGCATGCGGCAATTGTTCATTACAGTGCAACAGAGGAGACTGATATTCCATTAGAGGCCAGAGGGATGGTACTTGCAGATACTGGCGGACAATATCTGGAAGGTACGACCGATATCACAAGAACGATCGTATTGGGACCGGTCACAGAGAAAGAGAAGAAATATTTTACTGCAGTTCTGCGTGGAAATCTGAATCTCGCAGCTGCGAAATTTAAATACGGATGCACCGGATTAAACCTTGATTACCTTGCCAGAGGTCCGCTTTGGGAACTTGGCGAAGATTATAATCATGGTACCGGACATGGGGTAGGATATCTTCTGAATGTGCATGAAGGGCCTAACAGTTTCCGATGGAAAAATCTTCCGGGAAATCCGGCACCGGTGTTGGAAGAAGGTATGATTACATCCGATGAACCAGGATATTATCTGGAGAATGAATTTGGCATCCGTCATGAAAATCTTGTTTTATGTAAGAAGGCAGAAAAAACTCCTTTCGGGCAGTTTATGTGTTTTGAGTCACTGACTATGGTACCGTTTGACCTGGATGGAGTTGATACGGAACAGATGTCGGATCGTGAACGAAAACTGCTGAACGAATATCACAAAAAAGTCTATGTTACCATAGCACCATATCTAGATGAGGAAGAAAAAGAATGGCTGAGACAGGCAACCAGAGAAATCTGACAAAGGGTGAAAAAACAAAATATCGACTGGCGAGAGCAATGAAAGAATGCATGAAAACGACGTCCGTAGAGAATATAACAGTCAAACAGATCACAGAGAAATGTGAACTTACCAGACAGACGTTTTACAGGAATTTTCTGGATAAATATGATCTGATCAACTGGTATTTTGATAAGCTGCTGGCAAAGTCTTTTGAGCATATGGGTCAGGGAAAACCGTCTATGATGCACTGGTTAAAAAATTTACTTATATACAGGAGGAACAGAAATTCTTTTCAACAGCATTTCGTTATGATGAGCAGAATTCTCTGCGACAGCATGATTTTGAGTTGATTCTGGCTTTTTATGAAAATCTGATTTGTGAAAAAACTGGCAAATTTCCAGAGGAAAATGTTCTATTTCTTCTGGAAATGTACTGTAACAGTTCTATTTACATGACTGTCAAATGGGTGACAGGGGAGGTGACATGTACGCCGGAAGAGCTTGCAGAAAGACTTGTGGACGGTATGCCGGGGAAACTTGCAGAAGTATTTACAGGTCTTGGAATTCTGAATTGATAAGTGCTAAAATGCTGGAAATAAAGGAAATATGGACTATATATGTTTTCCGTCTAAAAATCATCTGGTGATTTTTACTGAATATAAATATCAAAAATTGGAACAAATCACGAAAGTTACAGAAAACGTTACACATGACGAATTCTGTAACTTTCTTTTTTATTAAAATATTGTTAATATAATAACAATTTGGAAGAAAAAACTGTGAGGAATTGATAAAAAGATACTCACGATCAATGCAGAAAGGGATGTATTTATCATGGCAAACAGAATTAATTTAAATGGAACGTCTTATCACGGAGCAGGAGCAATTGCTGAGATCGCAAATGAAGCAAAAGCGCATGCATTCAAAAAAGCTTTTGTATGTTCTGACCCGGATCTGATCAAATTCAATGTGACAAGCAAAGTAACAGATGTCCTTGAAAAAGAAGGTCTGGAATATGAAATTTATTCTGATATCAAAGCAAATCCAACGATCCAGAATGTACAGCATGGTGTAGAAGCGTTCAAGAAATCCGGAGCAGATTATATTATCGCAATTGGTGGTGGTTCTTCTATGGACACCGCGAAAGCAATCGGTATCATCATCGCAAATCCGGAATTTGAAGATGTAAGAAGTCTGGAAGGTACAGCACCGACAAAGAAACCTTGTGTGCCGATCATTGCAGTTCCGACAACAGCAGGTACAGCAGCAGAAGTAACAATTAACTACGTTATTACAGATGTAGAAAAGAAACGTAAATTTGTATGTGTTGACCCGCATGACATGCCGATCATCGCAGTTGTAGATCCGGAAATGATGTCTTCTATGCCTAAGGGACTGACTGCTTCTACAGGTATGGATGCCCTGACTCATGCAATTGAAGGATATACTACAAAAGCTGCATGGGAAATGACAGATATGTTCCATCTGAAAGCAATCGAACTGATCTCCAATTCTCTTCGTGGAGCTGTTGCAAATACCAAAGAAGGTCGTGAGGGAATGGCTCTTGGACAGTATATCGCAGGCATGGGCTTCTCAAATGTAGGTCTTGGAATTGCACACTCCATGGCACATACTCTGGGCGCTGTTTATGATACACCACATGGTGTTGCCTGCGCGATGATGCTTCCGATCGTAATGGAATACAACCAGGAATGCACTGGTGAAAAATATCGTGAAATCGCCCGTGCAATGGGTGTAAAAGATGTAGATTCCATGACACAGGAAGAGTACAGAAAAGCTGCAATCGATGCAGTAAGAAAACTTTCTGTTGATGTTGGAATTCCGACAAAACTGGAAGCAATCAAAGAAGAAGATCTGCAGTTCCTGGCTGAATCTGCACATGCAGATGCCTGTGCACCAGGTAACCCGAAAGATGCAAGTGTAGAAGATCTGAAGGATCTTTTCAGAAAGATTATGTAATTTGGAAAAATTATATTAAACCGCAAAGGGACTTTGCCAGTCCCTCTGTACACCCTGGGCAGGGTGTAAATAGGAAGTTTAGTTGTATGAGGAATCCTTTGAAAATTTCTCCTGGTGTTTCATGAGGAGAGTTTTTCGTAAAAGGGTTCCTCTTTTTTTGGTAATCCCCTGAATTCAGGCGTTCTTATGGGCTGGGTTTTCTCGAAGTATGCCATACTATGGCTGGGAAGGTCAGAAATGGAGTGACCTGCTTGACCAGTATGCAAAATATCATAAAACATTACACTTTGAGTAAAAAAATATAAAATTGATTATTCATAAATGACAGATTTGCAACGGATTACGGTGGAGTATGATTGCGAGAGGATAACAATAGAGAATGTGCAAAATAAAAAGATAGTATTTTACTTTTTGTGCGGAAACAGGTATTATATAGGTAAAATGTTACTGTGTATTTGTAAAGTGACAGAGTAACAATAACAGGAAGATTTTCTGTGTACAGACAAAGATTTTCACACAAGGAGGAAGATTATCATGAAAATTGGTTTTATCGGTTGTGGAAATATGGCAACAGCCATGTTAAAGGGAATTCTGAAAAGTGGAGAAGTGGCAGCGACAGATATGATCGCTTCTGCAAAATCAGATAAGACACGTAAAAAGATCGAGCAGGAACTTGGCATTCAGAAGGCAGATACTAACGCACAGGTTGTGGATTTTGCGGATGTAGTTTTTCTGGCAGTGAAGCCACAGTTTCTGGAAGGTGTTCTGAATGAAATTAAAGACAGTGTAAAAGAGAAACAGATTTTTATCTCTATTGCACCGGGTAAAACATTACAGTGGCTTGGGGAACATCTGGGAGAAAAAACAAAAGTTATCCGTACTATGCCAAATACTCCGGCAATGGTTGGTGAGGGAATGACAGCGCTTTGTGTAAATGAGCTGGTCACAGAAAAAGAAACTGCACTTGCCGTAAAACTATGCAATACCTTCGGAAAGACAGAAGTGATTCCGGAACATCTGATGGATGCGGTTGTAGGTGTTTCCGGAAGCTCTCCGGCATATGTGTTTATGTTTCTTGAAGCAATGGCAGATGCAGCAGTTGCAGACGGAATGCCGAGAGCACAGGCATACAAATTTGCGGCACAGTCCGTGCTCGGAAGTGCAAAACTGATGCTTGAGACAGGCAAACATCCGGGTGAACTCAAAGATATGGTCTGCTCTCCGGCAGGAACGACAATTCAGGCAGTGCGTGTTCTGGAAGAAAAAGGTCTGCGCAGTGCAGTGATCGAGGCTCAGACTGCATGTGTGAAAAAAGCAAAAGGAATGTAAAATAAAATTTAAATTGACAGGCAGACACTCATCAATGCACAGAAGCATCCGGATGATACTGATAGGATCGCTGGGCGTGTTTTTTTATAATTATTTTTTGCTTCTTGGGACAGCACGTCTCAAAGCACAGACAGCATTTGTGATAAATGAACTCTGGCCAGCGCTGATCATTCTTTTTTCCTGCTGGATCCTGAAAGAAAAGATGAATCTGGGAAATACAGCGGTGATTGCCAATCTGGCATATCTGACTCCGTTTGTGTCGCTGATTCTGACACATTTTGTTCTGGGAGAAAAGATTACCGTGTTTTCTGTTCTGGGTCTGGTACTGATCGTGACAGGCATTATTATACAGATGATAGTAAATAAAAAAATGGAGGCATCAGAGATATGATATATACGGTGACGTTTAATCCTTCTCTGGATTATATAGTAGGCGTTGATGAATTTAAAACAGGAAAAGTAAACAGAACAGCAGAGGAACTTATTTTGCCCGGAGGAAAGGGAATCAATGTGTCAATCGTACTTCAAAACCTGGGAATGGAAAGTATCCCACTTGGTTTTGCCGGCGGGTTTACAGGAGAAGAGATTCGCAGACTGATGAAAGAGCGGAAGATAGAAGAGCAGTTTGTGCGGGTAAAGAAAGGAATCTCAAGAATCAATGTAAAATTGCGTTCTCTGCAGGTGGGAGAGAATGGTGAAAAAACTGTATCAGAGGAATCTGAAATAAATGGTATGGGACCGGAAATCAGTGGAGAAGAACTGGAAATTTTTTATCAGCAGCTGGATGCTCTGCAAAAAGGGGACATCCTTGTTCTTGCCGGAAGCATTCCGACGGTTCTTCCATCTACGATCTACCGTGATATTATGAAACGTTTGCAGAAGCGAGAAGTTATGATCGTTGTGGATGCAACCAAAAATCTGCTGGTAAATGTACTGGAGTATCATCCGTTTCTGATCAAGCCAAATAATTATGAGCTTGGAGAAATTTTTGGTGTTACGTTGAGCACAAAAGAAGACGTTATTCTTTATGCAAAAAAACTGCAGGAAATGGGCGCTGCAAATGTACTGGTCTCTATGGCGGGAGATGGGGCAGTTCTTGTGGCGGAAGATGGATCCACTTACAAAAGTGAAGCACCGGAAGGTAAGGTAAAGAATTCTGTTGGTGCAGGAGATTCCATGGTAGCCGGATTTTTATATGGATATTTGAAGTCTGGTATATATGAAGATGCTTTTTATTATGGAGTCTGTACTGGAAGTGCAAGTGCTTTTTCAGAGAATCTTGCAACACGAGAAGAAGTGGATACACTGTTGAGGAATATAAAAAACAGAGCATAAATTAATTCAAGTCGAACAAAAAAGATATCTCCGTGTATGAAAAGGGAAAGAGAGGATTCATGCACGGAGATTCTTTTATCGAAAATCAGAAGTATCCGATGAAGCCTTCTTCTACGAGTTCATGTAAACGGTCGATCGGGAACATGGCGTTGACATCTTTATTGATATCGGAGTTGTCGAAGTCGCCGTGTGTAACCATCAGCATATCAGAAGGAGTATCAAAAGGAATGACTCTGTAGGAAAAATCACCGGATGTATTGAATGGTGTCTGATCTTTGCGGTGGATACCACCTGCAGTGATAAAAGCTACTTTACATTCACTTAAAGGTTTCTTTAATTCTGTAAATATCGGTTTGAGTGTGATCGGTACAAAAATTTCTGACTGCATGCCTTCTACTGTAGTTAATTTCATAATAAGTTCCTCCTCTTAAATGGATTCTACCGGAATATCTTTTTTACCAATGACTTTCATACAGCTGAAATAGAATTCAGCTGCCAGACCTTCCTCGAGGGTGACTGGATTGATGAGCCTACATCTGCACTTGCCCCAGAGCTTGTAGGTGAAGTATTAAATGTTATGAAAGATCTGGAAAAGTCAGGAATGACGATGATCGTGGTCACTCATGAGATGGGATTTGCACGTGATGTGGCGGACAGAGTAATTTTTATGGCAGATGGTTATGTGGTTGAGGAAGGAAAACCGGAGGAAATGTTTACAAATCCTAAGAATGACAGAACAAAAGCATTTCTTTCAAGAATTCTGAACAGTTAGGGATGAGGTGAGCTGTTATGGCAGAGACATCGTGGAGGCAACATCAAAAAAAATGAACCTTCCTGTCTCAAAAATCAGTGAACATGAAGAAACATACAGCACCAGTCTTTTTTCCATGTTGCTTCCATTAGGCTCTGATTCGATAGCAAAGCAGGATGAAATCTACAATGTGCAGAAAGAGGTTATCCGTGAGATGGCAGAAAAGGAGTCGTGCATTATTGTAGGAAGATGTGCAGATTATATTTTTCGTGATCACAGAAATGTTTTGAATATATATATCTATGCGCCGGTGGATGCACGCTATAAAAATTGTGTGGAAGTGCTCAAAATGAAGCCGGAGGAAGCAACAAAAATGATCTACAAAGTAGACAAAGCACGTACAGCATATCATAAGCGATATGCGAAATATGCACCAGGTGACCCGGACAGCAAGCAGATCATGATCGATTCCAGCATGCTGGGAGTTAAGGGAACGGCAGAAGTGCTGGCAGAGATCGTACAGCGGAGATTTGGACTATAGATATTAACTGAAATGAGAATAAAATGAATAAGTGTAAGACAAGAAATAGTTATAATTCCGGAGTGGGGTTATAACTATTTTTATGTTAATATTTATTTACACGTGCGTCCTTTTTGGCGTTTTTGGCGTCTAATAAGTAGAAGCACATAAACAGAAGCTTTTACACAACATTTCCTGATGACCGGTCAGAAACAGGAGAATGGAGAAATCAATGAACAATGAATTTTTGATACGAAGGGCGAAGAAAGACGACAAAGATGCCTTCTGCAGACTGATGGATGAGCATTTGCAGTGTATGTACAAGATGGCATCTGCATATCTCAAGAATGATGAAGATGTTGCCGATGCAATCCAGGATACCATTCTTTCCTGCTATGAAAATCTGAGAAGTCTGAAGCAGAACAGATACTTCAAGACCTGGATGCTGCGGATTCTGATCAATAAATGCAAGGATATTCTGAAGCAGAAGAAACAGGTCACCTACACGGATCAGATGCCGGAGACTCCTTTTTATGAGGAAGAATATGCTGCAAAAGAATGGGCACAGATGCTGGAACCGCTGGATAATAAATATCGTCTGGTGATCCTTCTGTACTATATGGAAGGGTTCAATATCCGGGAGATCAGTGACATCCTGGATATGAAAGAAAGCACTGTGAAATCGCGTCTTCAGAGAGGCAGAAAACAGGTTGCAGAATTGTATGAATATAAGGTCAGGGAGGGACGTGCCTAATGATGAGTCTTAATGATAATGAAAAGGATTTTCAGAAAAAACTTCAGGAAGAAACAGAAATACCGCTGATTGTACATGAGCGCGTGAATCAGGCATATCGTCTGATTGAAAATAACACTGCTGTGCAGAAAAAGGCGCCAAAAGAACCTTATCACTGGATGAAGCTCGGAGGAAGAATTGCAGGAGGTATGGCAGCAGCGCTTGCAGTCGGATTTATATTCTGTGCAGTGAATCCGGTTATGGCAAAAAATCTTCCGGTGGTTGGAGGACTTTTTGAAATATTGCAGGATAATGTGAGCTTTTTCGGGGATTTCTCGGATCATGCAACGACTCTGGAAGCCGTTGATACAACTAAGACAGAAGGGACTGCGGCAGACACTGAGTCAGGTATAGAAGAAAATTCACCGGAAGATACTGAGGCGGGACAGGATACGACAAAAGATGACACCGCATATACCAAGACGGCAGATGGTCTGACTATCACATGCTCGGAAGTATACGCAAATAGTCAGGCGGTCTATGTAACCATGCAGTTTAAGAGTGATAATCCATTTCCGAAGACAGAAACTTTTGCAGAAAGTGGAACACCAGTTATTGATCTGGATATGACTGGTGGTGTGGATTTTAACGCAGAGGCGGATCCGGTCATCGATGGTCAGGTGGAAGGAAAGTTTCTGGATGACAACACCTATGCATGTATTTTCCGTTATGATCTTGCACATGCGGCAAAAGATTACACCGAATATAATGAGAAATACAATGAAATGACGCAGCAGGTGCTGGATGAAATGGGAATAACACTGGATGAGCTGGATGATGAGACAGATGAAGGATATGCGCTGCTGGAAGAATATATCAATAAAGTGTCTGAGCGTGGTGGAGAATATCAGAAATATATTAAAGATATTGAGATTCCGGATACCTTTAACCTGCATCTGGATATCACGAAGGTAAGAGGATTGGAAGCAGACTATGAGTGGTCAGAAGCGGATGAAGAAAAATATGGAACAGATGCGGGCTACTACAAATATGAAGGTGACTGGAACTTTGATATTCCGGTTACAGTAGACGATTCTCAGACCGAGGTTCTGGAACTGAACGATACAAATGATGCAGGTATTGGCCTTAAATCTGTAATCCGTACACCATATGAGCTGACCGTAAATGAGCTTTATGAGGATGGCTCTGACAGTGACTGCTTTATGGTTGCTCTTGATGCCAATGGAAATAAGCTTCCATATAATGATTCTGCCGGAAACTGCAATAATTTTACAATTCAGGACAGAGATATTTCCACCGTTGACATCTACATTCTGGACTATACTCAGTACATGGATGAACTGAAGGGACCAGATAATTACAACAATAATGAAAACAAACCAGAGGGTCAGAAGTGGAGTGATCTTCTTGACCAGTATGCAAAATATCATAAGACTCTGCATTTTGACTGATAATAGTATAGAATGAAAGAAATAAAAAGATAGTATTTCTTGCAATAAAACACTGAGATACCTTTGGTAAGACAGAAGTTTTGTTTGGTCAACCATTATTTCTACAAACGTAGAATTAGTGGTTGACTTTTTATTTCTACAGATGTAGAATACAAATAACTTCTGCAGATGTAGAAAATAAAAATCAGGGAGAATCCATTATGAAAACAAAAACAACAAAAATTATGACAATTATGACTGCAGCAACACTTGGGATTTTTTCGGCCGGAACTGTTATGGCAGCCAGAAATAATGATTTTTATACACAGCCTCCGGCTGGTTCTGCCTGGGAGAAGGCAGATACGGAAGGTACTTATGCCAGCTATACGAATGGAAGTGATTATGTAAATATTTATAAATATTCACTGGAGGATGTCAAAACAGGAATTGCCAAATGTAACGATACATATGAGGCCTGCTACCAGACAATTTATTCAGAGGGAAACAGTCTGTATATGGCAGTAGGATATGCAAAAGATGCAGATGATATCGGTGACGTCAGAAAATTTGTAGAGTATATTTCTTATCCGGGAAATCCGTCCCTTACGAGAGAGGCTGACGAAAATTCTGATAAATCAGAGCCCGGTACTTCTGGCCAGAAGTCTGGGGGAGAGATAAATTCCTCTGATTCTGATACAGAAAAAAACGCTTCTGTCAGTTCATCAGACAGCAGTGATGATTCAGATATCCGTACTACTTCACCGATGACATTAGTTGACAGTGATGGAAATACAATTGAGATCAATTATATTCTTCACAAGGATTATTCCTGTGAATATCGTGGAGATGATGGAATGGAATATACTGATAACGGAGATGAAACCTATACAGACGAAAATGGAAATACCTACGCAGCTCTGAATGATGACACACATCATCTGGGACATACGCTGGAACAGCATAATCTTCAGGATGCGGACGGCAATACAGTGACAGTTACAGAAACTACAAATGGTGATTATTATTTCCGTGACGACAATGGTACCGGATTTACAGACAACGGAGACGGAACATGGAGCGATGAGAATGGCAGTAGTTATACCGAAATGAATTGATAGGTAACTGTTCACAGGTAATATTCCGCGAGGTGTTTTGCCATGAATATGGCAAAATCCCGAGACATACGGGGCAAAATCCTATCACCGAAGGTGATCTGGAATGGATTTTGACCAAGTTGCTGTGAACGGAGTGAACAGTAACATTGATAGCGACGAGCTTCTGTAAAATATGCAGAAGCTCTTGCCATTTTTTGACCCCGTGGTAAAATAGAATTATTCCTACATTTGTAGAAAATATATCGGATGTGAAACAGGAGGGTGGAAAAAGAGTGAAAAAAACATATCAGAGATTACCTGAATCAGAATTGGATATCATGCTTGTTCTTTGGAATGGTACTCCTCCGATGACCAGGCCGGAGATTGAAAAGGTGATCAATACAAAGAAAAAACTTGCATCGACAACAATCCTTTCACTGCTGACAAGACTGGAGAGTAAGAATTTTGTGGAAGTGACGAAACAGGGAAAATTAAACCTGTATACTCCATTGGTTTCGCAGTCAGATTATCAGGCACATGAGAGTCAGAGTGTTCTTGAGAAACTCTATGGAAATTCATTAAAAAAATTTGTCACCTCACTTTATCAGGGGAAAAAAATCAGTTCTGAAGAAATTCATGAACTCAGCGATTTTCTTAAGGAGCTGGAAGACGGGGAGGAATAGCAAATTATGGAGATTTTTGTTCTGCATATTCTGAAATTGAATATTATTGCAGCAGTTATAATTTTACTGGTCAAACTGCTTGCGATTCTGTTTAAAGGTCAGGTATCAGCGAGATGGAAGTATATTATCTGGCTGCTGATTACGGTAAGTCTTTGTATTCCTGTGCGCCTTCCGGCAAATTTTACGCTGGTGGATTTTAAAGTACAGAGAAGCATTCAACAGAATGAACAAAATTCGAAGACAACGGATTACGCAGCAAGACCGGGAGAGAGACAGCAGAAAATGGAAATAATGTCTTCTGTGAACAATAATACGAAAAGTCAGTCTGAAGTTCCGGAACAAAAAGAGTTTATCGTGCATACGGCTGGAAAATGGCTGGAAACTATTGCTGTAATTTTTGCATCGGTCTGGCTGAGTGTGGCAGTGCTTAAACTGGCAGGAGAACTGCTGGCATATTACCTTTCCATGAAAAATCTCAGGAGAATGAGCCTTCCAGTCAATGATTCGGTGAGTATTCAGATGTATAGAGATGTATGCCGGAAAAAGAGTGTGCGCAGAGCACCGGAGCTCAGACAGAATGCGGGTCTTACTACACCACTTCTGGCAGGACTCTTCCATACAAAGTTGTATCTTCCGGCAACAGGCTATTCCGCAGAGGAGCGAAAACTGGTATTTTACCATGAACTTACACATTATTGTCATCGGGATCTCTGGTATAAGATGCTTCTTCGAATCTGTGCAACAATATACTGGTTTAATCCGTTTCTTCTTATTATGCTGAAAGAAGCAGATAAGGATATCGAGAATCTGTGTGATACGGCAGTGATTAACCGTGTAAACAAAAAAGACCACAGGCTTTACAGACAGCTGCTTCTTCGTACAGTGGCGATGAATAATCAGATCCCATATGTAACAGCAAGTCTCAATGACAGCGGAATGGTGTTTAAGGACAGAATTTTGTATATGGTGAACATACGGAAGCTTCGCAGAGGAATCCTGCCGGGAATTCTTGTGACGGTGCTTCTTGCGGGCAGTAACCTCGTATTTAATGTTTCGGCCGGGACAGATACAGCCCCAACGCGAACAGAGAGAACAGGGCAGGAAAAAAATACAGATCCGGAAGAAAAGAATGTACCGGATTACGCACCATATTCTGAAATGATAGATATGCAGAAAATCGCAGGTACTCAGAGTGAAACGGGAGTGTCAGAGGATACAAATACAGAAGCTTCTGTAAATTCGGGAGAAAACATAAGTGTGGAAACAAATTCTGATTCTGCTGCGGAAAGCAGTGGACAGGAAAGTGAAACGACAGATAATGGAAGTGGTTCTGACAGTGATGGGTCAGGATCCTATTATGAGAATCTTCCGGCAGGAGTACCATACACCAGTGGATTCAGTACTCCTTCCGGTGTGGCATCGATTGTAGCATCAGGTGAAGGTGATGAGGAATCCAGAGTCCTTTACGACAACGGAGATGGAACTTATTCTGACGATAACGGATTCCAATACAGCTATCAGGGAGATGGAAACTGGGCAGATGCCAATGGAAATTCTTATCGTACCTGGAATGACGAAGACTACAATTTGGGAACGAAGCTGGGACAGCATGAACTCCAAGGCAGCGGCGGAAGTGTCGATGTAAAAGAGACCACAAACGGAGATTATTATTATTGTGATGCAAATGGTGTTGGCTATACCGATAACGGCGATGGCACCTGGACCGATGAGAATGGGAATAGTTATACGGAGTAAAGTCTGCTATGCATGATAAAAAGATAGTATTTTACTTTTGAGGTGGAAACGGGTATCATATGGGTAACAACTTTTTCACCCAAGAAGGAGGATTATCATGAGCAAAGTAGTAGATATTACTGGAGTTTCTTCAAAGGAAGCCAGATTGAAAAGAATTATAGCTTCTCTGGAAGAAATAAAAGATACTCTTGTGGATGTGATTGATGCATATGAAGCAGAAGATGAGAGCAGTGACAAACTGGATCTTCTGACAGAGGCACTGGATGCACTGGAGGATGCGAATGACGCACTGAATGATGCATCCGATGAAGCCTGACACGGAGAGAAAAATATGGCATCAGAAAGAGCAGACGAGCTTTACAGAGCATTGATTGAAAGAAGATATCCGAAGGAACTATGTTCAGAAATTGCCTACAAGTATCTGAATACGGATTACACAGCAACGCGCATGCTGGGGTATCTGTACAGGATGACAGAGCCACCCGCAGTTGAGGTAGTGGTGGATGAAATGATTGCAATTTTGAGTGACAGGGAGCAGCTTATAAAGAAAAAAGAATCAGAACATGCCCAGGCGGTGATCAGTGAGATATACAGGGAAGGGCTGTAGACATTATAAAATGAGCAAAAACATATATTGACACATTTTACAAAAATAGTTATAATCCTAAACGTTAGAATTATAACTATTTTGCGTTAAACATAAAAAGAAAGGAACGTGAGACGTGGACACATCATTGCATTACCTGACCATGGCGAATCATCTGTTAATTCAGAAGCGTATTCTGGAAAAAGTAAAGGAGTCAGGGCTTACACTGGGACAGCCGAAGGTTCTGGATTATCTTAAAAGTCATGATGGAGCAAGTCAGAAGGAAATTGCAGCGGGCTGTTTTATCGAGGCGGGATCGCTGACTTCAATACTGAACCGTATGGAGGAAAAAGGTCTGATTGAGCGACGTATGCTCAATGGAAACAGAAGGACTTTTCACATTTTTATGACAGAATCCGGCAGGAAGAGCCAGATGCTTGTCGAGGCTGCTTTTGTGGAAATTGAGGAGAATGCATGGAAAGATATTTCTTCAGAAGAAGCAGAGACATTTATGAAGATTTATCATAAAATTTATTACAATCTGTCTGAGACAGGCTGCGAGGAAACAGGGAAAGAAGGAAAGTAACAAATGAACAAATTAAAAAGATACGTAATATTTCTGATCGGTCTGTTTGTGAACTCACTTGGTGTCAGTCTGATTACGAAAGCAAGTCTGGGAACATCACCGATCTCATCCATTCCGTATGTGCTGAGTTTGAGTTTTCCATTTACACTTGGTAATTTTACGATTTTTTTCAGCGTATTTCTGATCTTACTGCAGTTACTGATTCTGCGTAAGAATTTTAAACTGGAACATGTTCTGCAGATACCGGTATCGATTGTTTTCGGATATTTTATCGACCTGACGATGCTTTTGTTTACATGGGTAAATCCGCAGAACTATGTTATGAAAATTGTGTATCTTCTGATAGGATGTCTGATCCTTGGAATTGGTGTGTATATGGAAGTTCTGGCAGATGTCGTCATGCTGCCAGGAGAATCATTTGTCCGTGCAATCGTTCTGACATGGAAAACCAACTTTGGTACGACAAAGATTTTCTTTGATGTGTCTATGGCAGTTATCGCGGCAGTTCTGTCTTTGGGCTTTGCCGGACACCTCAATGGTGTTCGAGAAGGCACAGTCATTGCAGCACTTCTGGTCGGATTTATCGCAAGGGTTCTGGGAAAGAAACTTGCGTTTGTAAAACCTGACATTTAATCTGAAAACGGAGATGGGAGTCTTTTTGTTTGTAGAAGGAGAAATCGATACACCTTATTGCGGGATTAAAAGTGCTTGGAAGTGGAAAATATTCATTTTTATTGTGAAAAAATTTATTTTTGTGTAGGAACGGAGGATTTCTAAAATGTCTGAATTGACTGAGAACAGTCATTTACAAAGTAACATAAAAATGCCTGTGATAAGAGGGGAAATTGCACTGATAGTAATTATACTGATCAACAGTCTGGGAGTAGTACTTATGCTCTATTCTGGGTCAGGGATTTCTGCAATATCCAGTGTGCCGTATGCGTTTTCACTGGTGTTTCCAAAGATTTCTCTTGGAACCTGGACCTATATTTTTCAGGGACTTTTAGTATTATCACTGATGATCATGCGAAAGAAATTCGTTGCACCGTATCTTTTTAGTTTCTTAGTGGGATTTGCATTCAGTGAGATGCTGGATATACATGAAATGTGGATTAACGCCTTGCCGACAGCTTTGGAATACAGAGTAGTTTATTTTGTAATCAGTTATCTTCTGATATGTTTGGGAATCGCACTTTCCAACCGCTGTGGTCTGCCAATTATTCCGACAGATCTTTTCCCGAGAGAACTGACAGATATCACAAAGATAAAATATTCCAGGATCAAGATTGGATTTGATGTCACCTGTCTGGCAATAACAGCACTGATGACCTGTATCATCCTCGGACATTTGGACGGACTCGGAATCGGTACGATTCTTGCTGCATTTACGATGGGAAAAGTGATTGGAATGATCGGAGACCAGATGGATCGTCATGTAAGATTTGAGTCATTTATGACAAAGAGAGCAGCATAAAAGGAATAATAAAAAGAGTGTAAATCTTGTGGTATCAGGATTTACACTCTTTTTTAATGTTCTTGCATATCAACTGCGCAGTTTGGAAATTATAAAGCATACGATACCGAAAATGACCATGACCGGGATCAGAACGCTTAGTACTGTGCATAAGAGGAAGATCACGATCACAGCAATCAGGATAACGGCAAGCTTGCCATACCAGGTACTAAGATCGATGTGAAAACTACGGCTCTTTACTTTTTTACTGCCGGAGCTGCCGTTGTCATATTCATAAGAATTGTCTGTGTATGGTTCAGAATAGCTTCCTGTAGTCTGTGGATTACCGGAAGCGGTTGAATCAGTATCTAAAAGAGTACGTGCGATCAGCCTTGGATCACCAAGTTCATTTAAGACTTCTGTTTCCGTACGGCCCTGAGTCACTGCATCTTCAATATAATTGCGATAATATTGTACATGGGCGGCAACATTTCCCTCCGGCATCTGCCCGGAAAGCTGTTCATATAAAATGTCAAGAAATTCTTTTTTGTTCATAACAAATCTCCATAAAAGCAAATTCATTGCCTCTGACAGAGGCTTAATTATCAGAATGGCAACATTTTACCACATATAATGTGGAAGGAATAGAGATTGAAATATTAAATTTTCATAAAAGATGGGATACAAAGTCGGATAAAAAAACCAACTTATTCATAAGAAATTGCATTTATCTGAAAAATATGCCTGTTTATAATAAAAATACAGGAAATCACTGAACGGGAAAAGAAATTTATAAGAACCGAAATGTTGACCATATACATTGAGCAGGACCTGATCAGCGATCTGCGTTCAGCGGCAGAAGAGGGCACCAGCATGAAAGATTACTACTGGAGAAGCTGGTATTTTGCGCGGAAACGTTTTACAAAAGAAGACCAGCTCTTTGCCGTGTATCTTTATGATATGCAGGACCAGCTGGTCAGCGCATATCGTTATAATGCGTCTTCATTTCCGAGAAATCTCTATCAGACAGAATACGACAGTAATTCGGCGAGAATATATGATTATGTACATGGAGAACCGTCAGATCTGATGATTTCCGGTTATTACAATCCGGATGCAAAGAGAAATGTAGTGCGTTTTGTGCTGAAACTTCATAACTATGATGAGGCAAGGGAGAATATCGGCTATCTGGTATGTGATATCAACAGCAATGCTCTGACTTCGATCATGTCCAAGTATGTGGATGTCGATCAGGTCTGTCTGTGGCTGCAGTCAGTTGACGATCAGGTGATTGCCATGACCGGACGGGCTTCAAAATCCCAGAAACGTATTCAGAAACAGCTTGCCAAAGTAATAGAAAATTATTATCACTCGGATCAGCTGGAGCAGGAATATGACGGGAATTATCTGATAAAAGTTTCCCAGAAGGAATATAATCTGGAGGCCTTTGTGCTGGTGTCCCAGTCGCTTCTGACAGCAACACAGAAGTCGCTGATACGTACATTACGGATCATTATGGCCGGTATGATCGGAGCAATCGTCCTGCTGGTATTTTTTCTGTCACGCTGGATGACGAAACCAGTGGAATGTTTGCAGAATCTGGCGGACATTTCTGTGACCCATTATTCGCATTCCTTATGACATACAACGCAGTAAAAGGTAACTACGTAAAAGAAGAAGGAAGCTTCGGATATGAGATCGAGTTCCCATACCTGTATGTATCTTCTTGATATGAGTGTTGGTGCCAATATTGTACTTTCTTCCATTATTGCATGTAATGCAAGCGTAAAATTCGGATATGCAGGTCTGATCATTGCTCCGCTCATCTGTGGCACGATCATTGGTCTGATCAATGGTATCGTTTATATCAAGCTGCATATTTCATCTCTGATCGTAACCTGTGCACTTTCGCTGATCTACGAAGCCTTGAGCGTATATACCACAAACGGAAAGAATGTAATCCTTTCTACAGAATATAGAGCATTCGGTGATTATCCGGTCAATCTGATCCTGGCACTGATCGCATATTTCCTCTGTGCATTTATCCTGAAATATACAAAGATCGGAATCTATACATATGCAATCGGAAGTAATGAAGTGGTTGCAAAAAATATGGGTGTAAATGTTTCCAAATACAAAATCGTTGCATTTACGCTGGCAGAATTTTTCTTCGGACTGGCATTTAAGAAATATGGTCATCCGGTAGTTGCAATCGTAATCGGTGAAAATGGTTCCGGTAAATCTACACTGACTTCCTGTCTGACTGGTATCTATCAGAAAGATTCCGGAAAATTTATTCTGGAAGGAAAAGAAATCACAGCAACCAATCAGGTAGAGGCAAACCATCAGGGAGTTGCGATCATCGTACAGGAGATAGGAACATTTTCCGGACTGACCGTAGCAGAAAACATTTTTCTTGGGAACGAAGATAAATTTACAAAACATGGTATTAAAAATACTGCAGCCATGAACAAACAGGCACAGGAATACCTGGATAGTTATGGCTTCAATTATATCGATGCGACAAAAGTTATCGATGACTATAATTTTGAGGATAGAAAACTGGTAGAGATCGTAAAAGCCACTTATTTCAATCCAAAGGTTCTGGTTGTTGATGAGGCGACAACAGCGCTTGGACAGAAAGGACGTGAAGAGCTTTTTAAAGTAATGCACAAAGTCCGTGATACCGGAAACTGTGTCATCTTTATTTCTCATGACATCGAGGAAGTTATTGAACAGGCCGATAATATCAGCGTACTTCGAGATGGTGTAAAGATTGGCTCTATCACAAAAGCAGAGGCAACACCGGACAAGCTGAAAGCACTGATGGTAGGTCGTGAGATCGGTGACAATTATTACCGTACAGATTATGGTGAAGAGATTTCAAAAGAAATTGTTCTTTCTGCAAAAAATGTTACTGTAAAAGGTCAGATCGAAGATCTGAACCTGGAATTGCACAAAGGAGAGATCCTTGGTATTGGAGGTCTTTCTGAATGTGGAATGCATGAAGTAGGAAAAGCTCTTTTTGGAGCATCTTATTTCCGTCAGGGAACAGTAACTTTGGGTGACGGAACTCCAATCAATTCTATTCCGGATGCGATCAAACACAGCATTGCTTATGCGTCCAAGGACAGAGACAATGAGTCTCTTGTCATCAATGATACAATTGGAAACAATATCTGCCTTCCATCATTGGAAAATCTGAAAACACATGGTATGCTTCGTGGAAAATCCATGAAAGAATTTGCCAATAAATATGCGAAACAGATGAGTACAAAAATGACCGGTGTCGATCAGTTTGTTTCTGCACTTTCCGGTGGTAACAAACAGAAAGTAGTTCTGGCGCGCTGGGTTGGCAAGGATTCCGACCTGATCATCCTGGATTCCCCTACACGTGGTATTGATGTCAAGGTAAAAGCGGACATCTATGCCATGATGAATGATATGAGAAAAAGTGGAAAATCCATTATCATGATCTCAGAGGAGATTATGGAGCTGCTTGGAATGGCAGACCGTATTCTGATCATGAAAGACGGTAAGATCAATGGTGAGTTCCTTCGTTCTCCGGAACTCAAAGACACCGATCTGATCGACAATATGATTTAAGGGGGTAAAAAAATGGATACAACTAAAAAATCAGCTGAACAGGTACCATTTCTGGAACGTCCCATTGTGCGTACGGTTCTTCCTATAGCAGGATTTGTGATCATTTGTGTTTTATTTGCTTTTTTGACAGACGGAAGATTGTTCCAACCTAAAAATCTTTCTCTGCTTTTAAGCCAGTCTTACATGCTTTTGATCTCATCAATCGGTGTTTTTATGGTCATGACAATGGGCGGTCTGGATTTTTCACAGGGATCTATGCTTGGTGTGGCATCCATCGTAGTATGCTGGCTGTCACATTATAATATGATCCTTGCAGCAATTGGCGGAGTAGTCACAGGCGGACTGATTGGATTACTCAATGGCTATTTCAATGTAAAAAGAAAGATCACAAGTTTTATCGTGACAATCTGCAGTATGTATCTGTTCCGTGGAGTATGTGCTTATGCAACTACAAATTCACCGGTATATGCAGTCAGTGATATCTCAAAATATAATACACTTCCGTTTATGCTGACTTTTACGGTGATCATTTTTGTGATCGTCTATCTGGTATTTACATATACAGGACTTGGTTACAGACTGAAAGCAATCGGTACAGGCGAGACTGCTGCGAGATATGCAGGTATTCGTGTAGAACGTACAAAAATGCTGATATTTATGACAGCCGGATGTATTACAGGTCTTGCAGCATTTGTAAATGCGATCAAGGTCGGATCTGTGACATCTACATCCGGAAACCAGCTGGAGACACAGATCATGATCGCGCTGGTACTTGGCGGAATGCCGGTAAATGGTGGTGCGAAAGTTAAATTCTATAACATCGTTCTGGGTGTTATGACGTACAAAGTATTATCCAGTGGACTGGTCATGCTGATGATGCCTACACAGCTTCAGCAGCTGATCCTTGGAGTGATTTTCCTGATCGAAGTTGCACTGTTCAGTGACAGAAAGACAGGAATGATTGTTAAATAAAGTTTTGAATATAAAAAAGAGTGCAGATCCTGACAATTTAGCACAGGATTTACACTCTTTTTTATGTAATAGGAAATTACTCCGTAATGTTCCTATTACATAAAAACGCT
>OLPZ01000973.1_pt1 | contig 20656 bp, 19 predicted proteins | sample 1672711 | NCBI WGS metagenome assembly OLPZ01 (sample SAMEA3136716, study PRJEB25190) | human gut metagenome
TACAGAGGTGCCAGATCTAAACAGTATAGAGTAGCAAAACAGTCTGTAATGAGAGCTCTTACAAGCTCCTATGCAGGAAGAAAACAGAAGAAACGTCAGTTCAGACAGCTCTGGATCGCACGTATCAACGCTGCTGCAAGAATGAACGGATTATCCTACAGCAAAATGATGCACGGCCTTAAAGTTGCAAACATCGACATCAACAGAAAGATGCTTGCAGAGATGGCAGTTAACGATGCAGCAGGCTTCACAGCACTTGCTGAGATTGCTAAGAAAGCAATCGCATAAGTAAAGTATTAAGAGACGAAGAAGTCCAGGGAGTTTTCCCTGGATTTTTCTTTTGTACAGAAAATTTATACAATTTGCCGAAAAAACACACAAGCTGTGAAACGGACAAGTGTCCGTCTTGTGCAATCATACGAAAAACAGGGGATCGGCAAATTCACCCTTGAAATAAAAAATATGCAATGCTATAATTTTACCATTAAACATTAGTAACGCGACAAAGCGCAGGAGGAGAGATTATTATGAAGAATTGGAAGAAAGTAATCGGCGTTGCATCAGCAGCAGCTATGACAGCAGCTATGATGATGCCTACATCAGTTTTTGCAGCAGATGAGACATTTAAGATCGGTGTGATCGGACCGATGACAGGTGATTACGCACAGTACGGTACCAACGTATACAACGCAGCCAAGATCGCAGCTGATGAGATCAACGAGAACGGTGGATTCAACGGATATAAAGTAGAGATTCTTGACGCAGGTGATGACCAGGGAGATCCGGAGAAGGCTGTTAACGCATACAATGACCTGATCGATAAAGGAATGCAGATGCTCTGTGGAACTGTAACATCCGGTTCCTGTATCGCAGTAGGAGCTGAGGCAGCTGAGGATACATTCCTCTTCACACCATCCGCAACAGCACTTGACTGTATCACAGCAGGAACAAACGAGTTCCGTATGTGCTTCACAGACCCGGCACAGGGAACCAAATCTGCTCAGTACATTTCCGAGCACAAACTTGCAACGAAAGTAGCAGTACTTTATGATTCCGCTGCTGACTACAACTCCGGTGTACATGACGCATTCGTTGCAGCAGCTGCTGATGACGGACTTGAAGTAGTTGCAGATGAGGCTTACACAACAGACAGCAACACAGACTATTCTGTACAGCTTGCAAAGATCAAGAAGAGCGGCGCTGAGCTTCTTTTCCTTCCGAACTACTATTCCGACAATGCGCTGATCCTTCAGCAGGCATCTGAGGCAGGACTTGACATTAAATTCTTTGGTGTAGATGGCATGGATGGTATCCTCAATGTAGAGAACTTCGATAAATCCCTTGCAGAGGGTGTTATGCTTCTGACACCATTCTCCGCAACAGCTACAGATGAGAAGAGCCAGAACTTTGTAAAAGCATACGGCGATGCTCACAACGGTGAGATCCCGAACCAGTTTGCGGCAGATACATATGATGTACTTTACGCAATGCAGCTTGCAGCTGACGATGCAAAGATCACACCAGATATGGAAAATGCAGACATCAGTGCAGCAATGAGCGCATCCATGGCAAACATCGAGCTTGACGGACTTACCGGAAAAGCAAAATGGACCGAGGATGGCGAGTGTGATAAAGAGCCGAAAGCATTCGAGATCAAAGACGGTGCTTATGTAGAGATGAAATAAGTAATTTCTGTTAACGTTAGGGGTCAGGGGACGGTTGCCTTTAGTGGAAATCGTCCCCTTTTTCCCTTATCAATAAACAATTAAAAGAGGTGCGTTATGAGTTTTATATCTTATTTAAAAGACGGCATCAGTCTTGGCAGTATCTATGCAATCATCGCACTTGGATATACCATGGTTTATGGTATTGCCAAGATGCTGAACTTCGCACACGGAGATGTTATTATGGTAGGAGCTTATATCATTCTTACCTGTATCACAAGAGGCGGCATGTCACCGATCCTTGCTGTGATCCTTTCCGTTGTGATCTGTACACTGCTTGGTGTTGTCATTGAGAAGGTAGCTTACAGTCCACTTAGAAAAGCTTCCTCAAACCTGGCCGTTCTTATCACGGCTATCGGTGTCAGTTATCTGCTTCAGAACCTGGCACTTCTGATCTTCGGCGCAGATGCCAAGAGTTTCGTAGCTGTTATCAAAGTTCCGTCCATCACACTGTTTGACGGTGAGCTTACCATCAAGGGAATCACCATCGTAACCATCCTTGCATGTATCATCATCATGGTGGGACTTTCCCTCTTTGTAAAAAAGACAAAACCTGGCCGTGCCATGCAGGCGGTTTCCGAGGACAGAGATGCGGCACAGCTGATGGGAGTTAACGTCAATGCGACAATTTCCCTCACATTTGCCATCGGTTCCGGACTTGCAGCGATCGCAGGCCTTCTGCTCTGTCAGACTTATCCGACACTGACTCCGTACACAGGAGCCATGCCTGGTATCAAAGCTTTCGTAGCTGCTGTATTCGGTGGAATCGGTTCGATTCCGGGAGCTATGGTCGGCGGCATCCTTCTGGGAATCATCGAGATCTTCGGAAAAGCTTATATTTCTTCCCAGGTTGCAGATGCGATCGTATTTGCAGTCCTGATCGTCGTGCTTCTTGTAAAACCTACCGGACTGTTCGGCAAGAACATCCAGGAGAAAGTGTAAGGTGGCCGATATGAAGAATATGAAAAACAAAACAACAAAAAATAACATGATCAACTATGGAATCGTCATTGTACTCTTTGTGATCGTACAGGCGCTTTCTTCAACTGGAAATCTTTCCAGACTTCTTATGGGACTTCTTGTTCCCCTTTGTGTTTATACCATTGCATCAGTTTCCCTGAACCTGGTAGTCGGTTTTTCCGGTGAGCTGAGCCTTGGACATGCGGGCTTCATGTGCGTGGGAGCTTTTTCCAGTGCCCTGTTTTCACAGGTTGCTGCAGACTCCATTCCGCAGGTTCCTCGCTTTATCCTTGCAATCCTTGTAGGTGCGGCAGTTGCAGCACTGTTCGGTGTGATCATCGGTATTCCGGTACTTCGTCTCCGCGGTGACTACCTGGCTATTGTTACACTGGCTTTTGGTGAGATCATCAAGAACCTGATCAATGTACTTTACATTGGCGTGGATGACAAAGGACTTCACGTTGCAACCAGTGCGGCAGGTCTTCATATGGATCCGGGCGGAAAACAGATCCTCAAAGGTGCCCTTGGTATTTCAGGAACAGCAACTCTTTATAAAGATATCAAGAATTACTTTTTCCTGATCGGCGTGATCCTGCTTCTTCTCACATTGTTTATTGTACAGAACCTTGTAAACTCCAGAAGCGGACGTGCTATTATGTCAACCAGGGACAACCGTATTGCAGCGGAGTCTGTAGGAATCAATATCACCAGATATAAGCTGCTGGCATTTACCATTTCTGCAGCCCTTGCAGGAGTTGCAGGTGTGCTGTATGCACATAACCTTTCTCTTCTTAAGGTTTCTGTATTCGATTACAATATGTCCATCCTGGTACTGGTATATGTAGTACTTGGCGGAATCGGAAATATCAGAGGATCTATCATCGCGACAATTATCCTCTATGCACTGCCTGAACTTCTCCGTGGATTCGCAAACTACCGTATGCTGATCTACGCCATCGTGCTGATCATCATGATGCTCTTTAACTGGGCACCTGCAGCAAGAGACTGGAGAGCGCGCATGGTAGAGAAATTTAAAGGCAAAAAAGCGAAAAAGGAGGTGGCCTGATCATGGCAATGCTGGAAGTAAATAATCTGTCTATCCAGTTCGGCGGTCTTCGTGCTGTTGACGGCTTTAACATGACCATTGAGAAAGGACAGCTCTATGGCCTCATCGGACCTAACGGAGCCGGTAAGACAACTGTATTCAACCTTCTCACAGGTGTATACAAACCAACAGAAGGAATCATCAAACTTGACGGCCAGGACATCACAGGAAAAAGCACCATTGAGATCAACAAGGCCGGAATCGCAAGAACCTTCCAGAATATCCGTCTTTTCAAGGATATGCCGGTTCTTGACAATGTAAAAGTAGGACTTCACAATCATCATCCATACTCCACACTGACCGGAATCTTAAGACTGCCGAAATATTATAAGGTAGAAAAAGAGATGAACGAACGTGCCATGGAGATCCTGAAGGTCTTTGACCTGGATAAGGAAGCAGACACTCTGGCAGGCAACCTGCCTTATGGTAAACAGCGTAAGCTGGAGATCGCCAGAGCCCTTGCCACAGATCCGAAGCTTCTTCTTCTGGATGAGCCGGCAGCCGGCATGAACCCAAATGAGACGCAGGAGCTGATGGATACCATCCGTTTTGTGCGGGAGCATTTTGATATGACAGTCCTTCTGATCGAGCATGACATGAAACTGGTCGGTGGTATCTGTGAGGAACTGACAGTTCTGAACTTCGGTCAGGTGCTGATCCAGGGTGAGACATCCGCAGTGCTGAAAGACCCTACAGTTATCACTGCATATCTGGGAGAATAAGGAGGAACGAGATAATGGCAATGTTGGAAGTAAAGGACCTCCAGGTCTACTATGGTGTGATCCAGGCTCTGAAGGGAATTTCTTTTCATGTAAATCAGGGAGAGGTTATTGCGCTGATCGGTGCCAATGGTGCCGGAAAGACAACCACACTTCAGACACTTACCGGAATTCTTTCTCCGAAGTCCGGAAGCATTGTGTTTGAGGGAAAAGACCTCACAAGAACACCGGCCCATAAGATCGTAGAGATGGGTATGGCACACGTTCCGGAAGGAAGACGAGTATTTGCGGATATGTCCGTTTATGAGAATCTTCTTCTTGGAGCCTATACAAGAAAAGACAAGGCAGAGATTGCAGAGAGCCTTGCCGGTGTATACAAGAGATTCCCTCGTCTGGAAGAACGTAAAGGACAGCGTGCAGGAACACTTTCCGGTGGTGAGCAGCAGATGCTTGCCATGGGCCGTGCGCTGATGAGCAAACCGAGGATCATTCTGATGGATGAGCCGTCCATGGGTCTGTCACCGATCTTTGTAAATGAGATCTTTGATATCATCCGTGAGGTAAGCGAGAGCGGCACAACCGTACTTCTTGTTGAGCAGAATGCGAAGAAAGCACTTTCCATTGCGGACCGTGCTTACGTTCTTGAGACAGGAAGCATCACCATGGACGGAAAGGCCGAGGATCTTCTGAACGATGAAGCGGTTCAGAAGGCATATCTTGGAGAGTAGGAGGAAAGACATGGATAATTTCGTAATTACCATTGCAAGACAGTATGGAAGTGGCGGACGTACCATCGGAGAGGAGCTTGCAAAGAAATTAGGGATTTCTTACTATGACAAGGATATCATCCGCATGGCATCTGAGGAGAGCGGCATTCATGAGGAGCTTTTCGGACGCGTAGATGAAAATGTCAGCGCAAAACAGAAGCTTTTTGCAAAGACCGGCATCTATAAAGGAGAGCTGATTCCGCCCCAGAGCAAAGACTTCACGTCTGATGAGAACCTGTTTAATTATCAGGCGAAGGTGATCCGCCATCTGGCAGAGACAGAATCCTGTGTGATCATCGGACGCTGTGCAAACATGATCCTCAAGGATTATCCAAATGTCCTTCGGGTGTTTGTTTACGGAGACTGGGATTTCCGTATCTGCGAGGCAAGCAAAAAGCTCAGCGGCAGCACAAAGGATATTGAGAAGTTCATGCATAAGGATGACAAGCGCAAGGAAGACTTGTCGAAACGCTTTATGGGCGTTGACTGGGCAGATATGACAAAGTACAATCTGTGTCTGGACAACGGTACCCTTGGCTATGAGAAATGCATTGAGGAGATCGAGAGCGCGCTTGAGATCCTGAAGAAATAAAAGAACAGACTGCGCGGATATCCCCGGGAAGAGAACAGTAAGAAGTCTTTTCCCGGGGATTTTTTCATATATTGTGGAAAAGTATGTTTGATCCGGCGGGAGATATGGATAAGCGAAAAAAATATTTCCGGGCAGTGACAGTGGCGCTGCTGCTGATCGCGTTCAGTGGATATGGAAAAAATTCAGACCGTGCGTTTCGGATGCAGGTGGTCAGGATGATCGCCGGTGAGGGGATGATCCGGCTGGTGGAGGCGCAGTATGTGGGAAAAAGCAGTGGGCGGGAAAACAGGAGTTATGAGGAGGCAGAACAAAAAGCAGGAAATATTGGCAGTGTTCAGAAAAAATATGGACAAAAAGCAGCAGACCCGGTGGCGGAAACTTTGTCTGACAGGAAGGACAATGAGGACCGTCCCAGGGCAGCACTCACCTTTGACGATGGCCCCCATGCAACATATACACCCTTGCTTCTGGATGGCCTGCATAAGCGTGGAATTCATGCCACATTTTTTCTTATGGGAAAAAATATCGAGGGAAAAGAAGAAATCGTAAAACAGATGCAAAAAGACGGCCATCTCATCGGCAATCACACTTACGACCATGTACAGCTTGATAAGCTTCCCGGTGACCAGGCCTGCCAGCAGATCTTAAAGACAAATAATGAAATCTATGAGATCACAGGAGAATATCCTTTGTATCTTCGTCCGCCCTATGGAGCCTGGCCCAAAAATCTGGAACTCTGTGTGACCATGCTTCCGGTATTCTGGGATGTGGATACCCTGGACTGGAAATCAAAAAACGTTCAGTCTGTGGAAGAAATTGTAAAAAGAGAAGTGAAGGATGGCTCGATTATTCTGATGCATGACAGTTTTCCCACTTCTGTGGAGGCAGCTCTGGAGATCGCGGATATGCTTACGGAAGCGGGGTATGACCTGGTGACAGCGGATCAGCTGCTGGTGACGTAAACAGTAACGGAACATCCTCTTTGCCGCAGAGCAGAAACAATTGCTTTTTTGTGTGCAAACAGGTAAAATTATAAAAATAAGAATCGATCAGCTGCCGGAGCAGAACCGGCGGCAGTTTTTTACAGAAATTACAGGAGTGAAAACCATGGACTTATTTGAATATGCAAAATCAAAAACTCTGGACCAGGAGTCTCCCCTCGCATCCAGACTGCGTCCGCGAACACTGGATGAGGTGGTAGGGCAGCAGCATATCGTCGGAAAAGACAAATTGCTGTATCGTGCCATTAAGGCAGATAAGCTGACATCTGTTATCTTTTACGGCCCTCCGGGAACCGGAAAGACTACCCTTGCAAAAGTCATTGCCAATACTACAAGCGCCAGTTTTACCCAGATCAATGCAACCGTAGCGGGCAAGAAAGATATGGAAGCAGTTGTAAAACAGGCTCAGGATGATCTTGGCATGTATGGGAAAAAGACCATTCTGTTCATTGATGAGATCCATCGTTTCAACAAGGGACAGCAGGATTATCTTCTTCCTTTTGTGGAGGATGGAACGATCATTCTGATCGGAGCTACAACGGAGAATCCATATTTTGAGGTAAACGGAGCGCTTCTTTCAAGATCCATCATTTTTGAGCTGAAGGCACTGGAAATACCGGAAATAAAAGAACTGATCCTGCGTGCAGTTAATGATCCGGAACGTGGAATGGGAAGCTACGGTGCGGTGATCGAGAAGGATGCCCTGGAATTTCTGGCAGATATGGCAGGAGGAGACGCCAGAAGCGCCTTAAACGCCGTAGAACTGGGAATTCTCACCACACCCCGTGATTCGGACGGTAAGATCCATCTGACCCTTGAGGTGGCTTCTGAGTGCATTCAGAAGCGTGTTGTACGTTATGACAAGAATGGAGATAACCATTACGATATTATTTCTGCCTTTATTAAGAGTATGCGGGGCTCAGACCCGGATGCGGCAGTTTATTATCTGGCAAAAATGCTCTATGCAGGAGAAGATGTGAAATTTATCGCAAGAAGGATCATGATCCTTGCTTCCGAAGATATCGGAAACGCAGATCCCCAGGCCCTCTGCGTGGCAACGGCAGCAGCACAGGCAGTGGAACGTGTGGGAATGCCGGAGTCCCAGATCATTCTTTCCCAGGCAGTTACATACATGGCCTGTGCACCCAAGAGCAATTCTGCAGTAAATGCCATACAGGAAGCCATGCGCTGCGTGAAGGCGAAGAAGACAACCGTTCCGGTGCATCTGCAGGATGCCCATTATGGTGGCCACGAAAGTCTGGGTCATGGTATCGGATATAAATATGCCCATGATTATCCGAATCACTATGTAAAACAGCAGTATCTGCCATCAGAAATCGAAGGAGAACATTTTTACGAGCTCAGTGATATGGGATATGAAAAGAAACTGAAAGAGCATATGAAGAAGATCCACGAAGAAGCGGAATAAGAGAATCTATGTGAGAATGAAAATGGAGGAGCTTTTCAGAGAAGCTCCTCCATTATTTTGTCGTAGACGTTCTGATATTTATAAGGCCAGCTTTCACATACGGACTGGGCCGCGGCAAGATTGGGAACTTTGATGCTGAGATCAACAATACTGACACCGCCTTCGATAATCCGCAGGCGGACAGAGTAACTGCCCTCCTTGGTGGGGTAATAATCCGCAGGAGTGAGAAGATGTTCCTCAATTTTGCAGTGCAGGGAATTGAGATATTCCTCGACTTCTTTCTTAATGTCAGAAGAGAGTTCTCTGGAAAAATATTTCAGCGTATTTTTTCCTTCTTCAGTCAGTCGGTAATACGTGCGGTTGGACTGGGAAGACATTTCCACAAGATCTGCCTCCACCAGTTCGGAAACGGCCTGCTGAAGCTGAAAATAATTGGTATATTTCCGATCCAGGATAAAATCCGTGATCTGCGAATTGGTAAGATCTCCCTCAGAATTCTTCAGCATATATAAAATGATAAGTTTGTAGGTTGTAAAAGGTGATGCCATAAGAATCCTCCTTTTTACTGGCTTTTTGAAAGAACCTCAAGGGCTTTTCCCTGAAAACTTTCTTTTTCTTTCATCCGGTGATGAAGAAGATTTAAAACTTCACGTTTGCGGCTGGCCCATAAAGGTGCGATCAGCAGATCCTTCGGTCCATCGCCGGTGACCCGGTGGATCACGATATCCGGTCTGAGATGTTCCAGACAGTCAATGACAAGGTTCAGATACTCGTCCCGTTCATAAGTGCGGAAAAGACCGGCTTCATGATCAGCGGCAAGATCTGTACCACGCAGTACATGAAGAAGCTGCAGCTTGATCCCCTGGATATCCATGGCGTTCAGATAAGCCATTGTTTCCAGGATATCCTTCCGGCTTTCGCCGGGAAGCCCCAGGATGGTGTGGACGATCACTTCGATGCCGCCTGCGCGGAGATTTTTCACTGCGGTATCAAAACAGGACAGTGGATAGCCGCGCCGTATATATCTGGCGGTATCTTCATGGATAGTCTGGAGCCCCAGCTCCACCCACACCGGTTTGATCTGGTTCAGGGAATCAAGAAGCTCCAGTACATCATCTCCCAGACAGTCCGGTCTGGTACCAATGGACAGTGCCACGATATCCGGATGGGAGATGGCTTCTGTGAAGATCTTACGCAGGTGTTCCACAGGAGCGTATGTGTTTGTATATGCCTGAAAATAGGCGATATATTTATGAATCGGGCGTTTGGAAGAGAGACTTTTAATCTGTGTGTTGATCTGCTCTGTAATGGAAAGAGCGGCGTTTGCTGCAAAATCTCCGCTTCCGCCCTGGCTGCAGAAGATGCAGCCTTTTTTGCCCAGGGTGCCGTCACGGTTGGGACAGGACATGCCGCCGTTTAAGGCAACCCGGTAGACCTTTTCGCCGTATCGCTCCCGGAGCATATAGTCCAGAGAATGATAAGGCTTGTCGTTCCAGCGCTTCATTATGCCTCTTTCGGTTCGTTTTTCTCTTCGCCGTTTTCTTCGTTTTCATCTTTCGGTATATAGTTATCGAAGATCTTTACAAAGATCTTTGATTTCCAGTAGGCCAGCGTGGAAAATCCCATCAGAATAAAAAGCATGATCAGGATGGATGTAAACTGTGCGTAGCTCACATAAGCAAAAAGCCACATCAGTAGGAGCGGAGACGCAGAGATCACAAGCATCAAAAGTGTCAGCGGAAGATGGCGGACGGACATCAGGAATGCATTTACAAAGGTATTCTTGACGGAATTAAAAAATTTGGAAAGGATCGGATAAATGTACAGAAGGATCATCGCATAGATCAGTGCAAATGCAATGAACAGACTGAAAAGTCCTTTGTACATAGCTCCGCTTCCGACTCTGGCGATCCGAAGATCGATAAACAGAACAGCAGCGGTGAGGAGCATGATGATATTGATGATGGTCGCCTGTTTGAAGTTCTGTTTGAATGAGCGGAAAAAGCTGCGGGCAATATAAGATTCTTCGTCTCTTGCCATCTTCAGTGTGACATAGTAGAGAGCTGTTATGGAGGCGCCTGCGGTGACAACCGGAATACAGCAGAGGATGCACAGAAAATTCAGAAGAAGCAGGTCTGCTACGCGTCCCATGAACACGAAGAATTTGTTGTCCATATTGAAAAAACGATTCATTTGATAAGTCTCCTTTTCTTTTGGATATTATTTTAAGTATACCCAATCACAGCAGAAAAAGCAAATCCCAAATGTTTTCCGGGACAGTGGAAATGGGAAAATCATGTGTCCGCCATAGAAAGACAAAATAGTGAAATAGTTTATTAAATTTCCCTAAAAGGCTTGCTTATCACGATTTAGAGTGTTAAAATATCAGTATTGTATTAGACGAAAATTATGTATTTTAAAGGAGCGTAACAATGAGCAAAAAAATCAGGACGGAGGCTGTGGATCATCTTTTTGAAGCGATCCTGTGCCTGAAGGACAAGGAAGAGTGTTATACATTTTTTGAGGATGTGTGCACCATCAATGAGCTGCTTTCTTTATCTCAGCGCTTCGAGGTAGCCAAGATGCTTACTGATAAGCGTACATACCTTGATATTTCCGAGAAAACAGGAGCTTCCACAGCTACGATCAGCCGTGTGAACCGTTCCCTGAACTATGGAAATGATGGTTATGAGATGGTATTTGCACGTATGAAGAAGGATAACGGGGAGCAGGGCGGCGAAGCAGAATAAGGCTTACGTCCATACCGTGATGATAACGGATAATGCTGTAATGAAAAAGAGACAGGCGATCGTGCGTCTGTCTCTTTTTTTCGGTGCGCCCGGCGACGCACGTTTATGATCGGATGTGAGCTCCGGATATTATTTGTCTTTTTTTGAGGAATCCGTATCTTTTGAGGAATTCATGTGGTCGATCATGTTTTCGATGATCATTTTTTTCATGTATACGTCGAAGCTAAGAAGACAGATAAAGGAAAACTGGTGAAGGAATTCCTTATCCTCCGGGTCGGCGTCCTCAAAAATTTCTCCGGCACTTTTGAAACGGCGCATAAGATCCTTTTCCAGGTAACGGATCTGTGACTGCTCCATACTGAAAACCTCCTGGTAGATGTAAGTCATGTCCTTTTCTGTAACGGACTTGAAGTATTTCTCGGTGATCGGTCCCAGAAGGGTCTGGATATCACTGATGGAGAGGATATTCTTAAAATAGTAGATAAAGATCAGCATCAGCAGATGCTCCCGGGAATACCGCTTTTTTTCCGGCGGGGGAAGGAGCTTGTTCTTTGCGTAATTGTTGATCATGGTCTTGGTCAGGATCTTGTCATCATCATGACGCTTGGTGGAAGCGAGATTATCTTCCATAAAGGTTGTGACCTGATCCATGTAAAGAGCAATATTGGGAATTTCATCGGGTTTTATATAATCAAGCTCAGCAATTTTTGCAAAAATGCTGTTCATCATTTCTTTTTCGTTTTCTGTCATCGCATTATCACCTCTGCTCCCTATTATATAGTTTTAAATACTACTTGTAAAGAAACTTTTTTTCAGAGAGGTGGGTTTACCGGAAAGTAAAGTCATGATAGTATATAAAGATACTGTTCATATGGAAAAAGAAATGGAGATCAAAATGAGTATACATGATGCTTTGGACACATTGAATCCTATGCAGCGGGAAGCTGCCGTACATACAGAGGGACCACTTCTGATCCTCGCAGGAGCCGGTTCCGGAAAAACAAGAGTGCTGACCCACAGGATCGCCTATTTAATGGAAGAAAAGGGTGTAAACCCATGGAATATCCTGGCGATCACCTTTACCAACAAGGCCGCCAGTGAGATGCGGGAACGTGTGAATAAAATTGCGGGAATGGGTGCGGAGAGCGTATGGGTCTCCACCTTCCATTCCGCCTGCGTGAGGATCCTGCGCAGACATATTGAGGTGCTGGGCTTTGGCAGTAATTTTACCATTTATGATGCCGACGACCAAAAAACAGTCATGAAGGAAATCTTCCGGAAGTTTGATATCAATACCAAGATTTACAAGGAACGAGGCGTTCTTGCTGAGATTTCCCATGCCAAGGATGAACTGATCACACCGGAAGAGATGGAGCTGAATGCAGGCGGCGACCCGGATGCACGGAAGATTGCCGGTATGTATAAGGAATATCAGTCTATCCTCCGGGGAAACAATGCGCTGGATTTTGATGACCTGATCGTGAAGACTGTGGAGCTTTTTCAGCATAATCCGGATATCCTGGACTATTATCAGGAACGTTTCAAATATATTATGGTGGATGAGTATCAGGATACCAATACTGCCCAGTTTAAATTTGTAAGTCTTCTTGCCGAGAAATACAAGAATCTCTGTGTGGTTGGTGATGATGATCAGTCCATCTATCGTTTTCGTGGAGCAAATATCGGGAATATCTTAGGCTTTGAGAAGGTTTTTCCTGAGGCTAAGGTGGTGCGCCTGGAACAGAATTACCGTTCTACCCAGAACATCCTCAATGCAGCCAATGAGGTGATCGTCAACAACACAGAGCGTAAGGAAAAACGCCTCTGGACAGAGAACGAAGAGGGCGATAAAGTACATTTCCGTCAGTTCAACAACGGATTTGAGGAAGCGGAGTATGTTGCAGGAGAGATCATCCAGGGGCGCCGCAACGGGAAATTCCAGTACAAGGACTGTGCAGTACTTTATCGGACCAATGCCCAGTCCCGTCTCTTTGAGGAGAAATTTCTCCTGGCAAATGTTCCTTATAAGATTGTCGGCGGCGTGAACTTTTATGCCCGCAAAGAGATTAAGGATCTGTTAAGCTATCTGAAGACCATTGACAATGCCAGTGATGATCTGGCTGTGCGCAGGATCTTAAATGTGCCAAAAAGAGGGATCGGACTCACCAGCATCGGCCGTGTCCAGGACTATGCGGATATGATGAACCTGAGCTTTTATGATGCCCTCCGTGTGGTGGAGGAAGTACCGTCCATTGGCCGGGCAGCAGGAAAGATCAATGATTTTGTATCCTTTATCCAGGGACTGAAAAGTAAGGCAGAGGCCTATACAGTCCGTGAAACCCTGGAAGAGGTCATTGAGCTTACCGGTTATGTGAAGGAACTGGAGGCAGAGAAAACGGAGGAGGCCCAGGCGAGGATTGAAAATATCGATGAGCTGATCTCCAAGACAGAATCCTTCCAGGAAGCCATGGAGGAGGCCGGACAGCCGGCAACACTTTCTGCATTTCTGGAGGAGATCGCACTGGTGGCAGATATCGATTCTGTTGATCCGGATCAGGATTATGTGCTGCTGATGACCCTTCACAGTGCCAAGGGACTGGAGTTCCCAAATGTATTTATCGTGGGAATGGAGGACGGTGTTTTTCCGGGATATGCTTCCATCTGGTCCGGTGATCCGTCGGATATCGAGGAGGAGCGAAGGCTCTGTTATGTGGGGATCACCCGTGCCATGAAGGAACTGACTTTAACCTGTGCAAAACAGCGGATGATCCGTGGGGAGACTCAGTATAACCGTGTGTCACGTTTTGTAAGGGAGGTTCCACGGGAGCTGGTAGATCTTGGACATACCATTCAGGAGAAAAAGCCCAGGGTAGATGATATCGTATCTCCGAAAAGCACCTATGCCCAGATGAAAATGAATTTCCAGGCAAAGAGCACCCTGCAGAAAAAAGATTTCACAGTGAAGAAGGCGGACAGCCTGGACTATGGTGAGGGAGACACGGTCCGTCATGTGAAATTCGGAGTCGGTATCGTAAAAAATATCGCAGACGGCGGCAGAGACTACGAAGTGACGGTAGACTTTGACAAAGTCGGCGTGAAAAAAATGTTCGCCGGTTTTGCCAAGCTGAAAAAGATCTGAGAGGGATCTCTCCGGGCAGACTATTTCTGCAAAAAACTGTAAAAATCCGGCCTCAAGGTTGTAATTGGAAAACCGGTATGTTAGAATCAGTATCAGCGTAATTGAATTGCTGTGAAGTGAACAGTATCACCGGCACATATGCTGCCGGATACTGTGAGAGGGAATCGGGTAAAAAGCCTGAGCGGTTGCGGCCACTGTATACAGAAGAAGGGATTTCACATGCCATTGCAGAAACTCATGTGAGAAGGCGAAATCCCGATGTCAGAGAGATTCTGGAGAAAATTCTGATACATCATTCATGATCGACTAAAAGATGAATGGTGTATCAGTTTTTATTTTGCGGAGTTTTTTCTGAGTCTGTAAGTCAGGAAACCTGCTTGACAGTATGTAAGTGGGAGCTTCCGTACAAAGTGTTCCGTGCAGATTTTATGAAGCCCCATCTTTTCGGTTACCCATAGGCAACAGGAGATAAAACAGGCGAAAAGAGAGGAAATGAAATGAAAAACAAGTATGTATCCACAAGAATCATGGCAATGGTAATGGCAGCGGCAATGACCGTATCAGCAGCTCCGGCTGTTTATGCCGCAGAGAGAGCAGACTCCGAGACCATCAAGGAAGACAACCAGCCGGCAGCAGAAGACAGTACAGGGTCTGCAGACACCGAAGATTCTTCCGCAGAGGCAACCAAGACAGAATATCCTCTGACCATCACAACCTATGATTACGATGGAAACGAAATCGAAACCACTTATGAAAAAGCACCGGAAAAAGTCCTTGCTGTATATCAGGGAAGCATTGAGACTATGCTCGCACTTGGTCTGGAAGACCACCTGGTAGCTACCGCAGGTCTTGATAATGAAGTTCCGGAAGATCTCAAAGAAGCATTCTCAAAAACAAATTATCTTGACGAATTTACCCCATCCCTTGAAACTGTAACAATGCTGGAGCCGGACATGATCTTATCCTGGAGCTCTCTTTTCTCTGATAAGAATCTGGGAAATGTAACAGACTGGATCGACAAAGGCTGCAACACCTACTACAACACCAATACTCGTCCGGACGGCGACAGAACACTGGAAAATGAATTCACAGATATCTTAAATATCGGAAAGATCTTCGATGTACAGGACAAAGCACAGGCTATCGTTGATGATGCAAAAGCAGTGATCGACAAAACTCTTACTGCAACTGCAGATGTAAAAGACAAACCAAGCGTAATGGTATTGGAGCCTCTTGGAGATGACATCACAAACTATGGCGTAAAGAGCCTTGGCGGAGATATGGTAACACAGTTAGGCGCAACTCTTGCAAACCCGGATGCTTCCACCGTTGGAAAAGAGGATATCATCGCAGCCAACCCTGACGTGATCTTTGTGGTTTACATGCCATATGCAGGAGATGATCCGGAAACTGTTAAGAACAGCCAGCTTGCAGTGATCCAGGATGATGAGTCCTTGAAGAGCCTTGACGCAGTAAAGAACGGACGTGTTTACCCGATTATGCTCAGTGAGATGTATGCAAGTGCAACACGTACCCAGGACGGAATCGAAACTTTTGCAAAGGGATTATATCCGGACGTAAATCTTGACTGATCGGAGAAAATGCAGTGAAAGAAACAGCTTCACAGAGAAAAAAAGATAAGGTGCTCAGAACATCCATGTATGTGGCAGTTCTCATCGGACTTGCAGGATTCCTTATTTTTTCCATACTTGCAGCCATCACTTTTGGAAATGCGGATCTGTCACTGAAGGATGTATACAGCGTTATCGCTTATAAATTGTTTCATATAAAAAGTCTGTCCGCCTATGCGGAAGGCGCAGTTCATGATGTTGTGTGGCTGATCCGGCTGCCTAGAGTCCTTCTGGCTCTGGCAGTTGGAATGGCTCTTTCCGTGTGCGGCGTGGTGATGCAGGCTATCGTGCAGAACCCGCTGGCAGACCCGTATGTGCTGGGTATCTCATCTGGTGCATCTCTGGGTGCCACACTGGCCATCATGCTTGGAATCGGAAGCTTTCTTGGTGGAAACTCTGTGGGAATCACAGCTTTCATTGGCGCGATGATCACTTCTTTTGCGGTGATCGCCATTGCAAACATGGGTGGAAAGGCAACTTCCGCAAAACTGATCCTTGCGGGAATGGCGGTCAGCGCAGTCTGTTCTGCTTTTTCCAATTTTGTCATTTATATTACCAATGACAAAAATGCGGCAACAGAAGTTATGAAGTGGAGCATGGGAAGTCTTGCCGGAGCAAGCTGGACCAGAGTGGGTGTAATGCTTCCGGTCACGCTGGTGTGCGTGGCTGTTTTCTGGACGCAGTACCGGAACCTGAATCTGATGCTTCTGGGAGATGACGTATCCATTACCCTTGGAACAGATCTGCACAGACTGCGGACTTTTTATCTGATCGTTGCTTCTGTTATGATCGGATTTGCCGTGTACTGTGCCGGTGTAATCGGATTTGTGGGACTGGTGATCCCTCATGTGGTCCGGATCCTTTTTGGAACAGATCACAGAAAACTGCTCCCCTTAAGTGCGCTTCTTGGTGCATCGTTTCTGATCTGGTGCGATGTGGCATGTCGTGTGATCCTTAAAAATTCCGAGATGCCCATCGGTGTGCTGGTATCCATTATCGGTGCTCCCTGCTTTATTTATCTGCTTGTGCGGAAATCCTATGGATTCGGAGGTGCCCGGTAATGAAGATCACCACAGAAAATATTCAGGTTGGCTTTCACGCCAGACAGATCCTGAAGGGAATCTCCATGGAATCCCAGGATAAGGAACTGGTAGGAATCATCGGACCAAACGGAAGCGGAAAATCCACTTTGCTGAAATGCATTTACCGTATTCTGAAACCAGACGCAGGAGCCGTGTATCTGGACGGCGAGGAGCTTCATTCCATGAGTGTTCGAAGCTCTGCGAAAAAAATGGCCGTGGTGGCACAGCACAATTATTATAATTTTGATTTTACGGTCCGCGAGGTGGTTCTTATGGGGCGTGCGCCTCATAAAAAGACTCTGGAACGGGACAATGCAAAAGATTACCAGATCGTGGATGAAGCGCTGAAAACCGTACAGATGGAGGCGTTTGCAGACCGTACCTTTTCCACTCTTTCCGGAGGAGAGCAGCAGAGGGTGATCCTGGCAAGAGCACTTGCCCAGCAGACCTCTGCACTGATTCTGGATGAGCCTACCAATCATCTGGACATTACCCACCAGATCATGCTGATGGAGCTGGTGAAAAAACTTAATGTAACCGTGATCTCCGCTATTCACGATCTGAATATTGCAGCAGCATACTGTGATAAGATCTATGTACTGAAGGACGGAGTTCTGGAAGGTTACGGAACGCCGGAAGAAGTCTTGACCCCGGAGCTGATCCGCAGGATCTATAAAGTAGAAGCGGAGATCGTTTACGACAGCCGCGGAAAGATGCATATTTTGTTTTTATGATTCTGGCTGTGAGGCGGGATGCATAGAGGGAAAAAGATGAAAAAGATCGGGATTTTGACATGCCTTAATTCCAATGATGTGTGTACCAGGGCAGGATGTCTGTCTGCATTTCGGGAAAGAAGAGATTTTTTTTCCGGCTATCCGGAAGATACGATTCTGGCAGCTGTGATGACATGCAACGGATGCAAAGAAACCAATGCAAAAGAACCTGCTGAAGATGAGGGGATTTTGGAAAAGGCAGACCGGCTGGTCAGTGAAAAGATCAGCGTCATCCATGTCGGGGTATGCCGTCTGAATGAGGAAAAAAAGGAATGTCCGCGGATAACACAGATCTGCGGTCTGATAGAAGAACGCGGGATCAAAGTGATCCGAGGAACCCATAAAGAATAAGAGAAAACCGCCGTATCTTTCCGGAAATGCCGGAAATACGGCGATTTTTTTACAGAATGTTTCTGCGAAAATTTGTGTAAGTTCTGGTAAAACCAGACATATGGTGGTATAATAAGAACATTAAAAAAAGGCTCGGGTGCAGCGACCTCAAAAAACGCTGCGCTGCAGATTTACTGACAGAAAGTACAGCCGAACAGAAAGAAAGGATGGTGCAGTGTTATGAATTTAAATACAACAAAACTTGAAGAACTGCTCGCAACACTGAAGAAAAAAGAAGAAGAGAAAGATAAGAACACAGTCCTTTGGGTACTGGCGATCATCGGTGCTGTTGCAGCTGTTGCCGGTATTGCGTTTGCAGTATACCGTTTCTTCGCTCCGGATTATCTGGAGGATTTCGAAGAAGATTTTGATGATGACTTCGATGATTATTTCGAGGATGAGGAAGAGTAAGAACTTTCACTGCAGAGGCTGTTTTGAACAGATCAGAATGGCTGTCTGTTATGTATGAATATGAGATGCGGATAATTGAAGCCCCGGCGCGATACCGGGGCTTGATTTTTGAAGACGGACCGTGAAACGTTGGCGTTCATGAGCAGACAGTAAAGAGGATCCTGAATGTTCGAACTATTGTCTGCTGGTTATAAAACAGAAAGAGGATTTATGAAAAAAGGTGAAATTTACGAAGGTATTATAGAAAAAGTGGAATTTCCAAACAAAGGTTTTGTTTGGGTTGATGACCAGAAAGTAATTGTAAAAAACGGAATCCCGGGACAGAAAGTCAGGTTTATGATCAATAAGAAACGTTCCGGCCGGGCGGAAGGACGTCTTCTGGAGGTCCTGGAGAAATCTCCCCTGGAAACAAGAGAACCTGCCTGTCAGGAGTTTCCGGCATGCGGCGGCTGCATGTACCAGACCATGAGCTATGAGCATCAGTTGGAGTTAAAGGCAGGACAGGTGAAGAAGCTGTTAGGCGGCGTGATCGATTCGGAGACACATCCATATGACTGGGAGGGCATCATCGGCTCGCCAGTTACAACTGCATACCGGAATAAGATGGAGTATTCATTTGGCGACGAATATAAGGATGGTCCGCTGGTACTAGGACTTCATAAGAAGAACAGCATGTACGATATCGTTCCTGTCTGCAACTGCGTGATCGTAAGCGAAGATTATAACAGGATCGTTTCTTATACGATGGAATTCGCAAGGGCGCATGGACTGTCTTATCATAAGAAAATGCAGCATGTAGGACTGCTTCGTCATCTGGTGCTTCGCCAGTCCAAGACCAATGGCGGACTTCTGGTAAATCTTGTAACCAGCACGGACGGATTAGAGAATCTGGATCTGAATGCATATGTAGAAGGGCTTCTGGCACTTCCGCTTGACGGAACAATCATTGGTATTCTCCATACGGCAAATGATTCTCTGGCGGATGCTGTTGTGCCGGAGAAGGTAACGCTGTTATACGGAAGAGATTATATCGAGGAAGAGGTGCTGGGACTGCATTTCCAGATTTCGCCGTTCTCATTTTTCCAGACAAATACAAAGAGCGCGGAACGACTGTACAGCAAAGCCCGTGAATATGCCGGAGATACCAAGGACAAGCTGATCTTCGACTTATACAGCGGAACCGGAACGATCGCACAGATGTTATCACCGGTTGCCTCCAAGGTTATCGGCGTAGAGATCGTAGAAGAAGCAGTCGAAGCTGCAAGAGAAAATGCAAAGCTGAACGGACTGGATAATTGCTCATTTTGGGCCGGTGATGTACTGAAAGTAATCGATGAACTGGGCGAAGTACCAGATCTGATCATGCTCGATCCACCGCGTGACGGCGTACATCCAAAGGCACTGGAGAAGATTTGCAATTTCGGCGTGAACAGACTGGTGTATATTGCATGTAAGCCGACCAGTCTTGCAAGAGATCTTGAGATGCTGCAGGGAAGAGGGTATAGAGTGGAAAGGATCGCGTGCATCGATTTATTCCCGAGTACGGTGCATGTTGAGACGGTATGCCTTTTAAGTAGGGGAAAAGTTGATGGATATGTAAATGTTGACTTAGATACTGACAAAATCGTTAGCAAGTCTAAAACTGGAACTGCAACTTATAAAGAAATTAAAGAATATATTAATGATAAGTACGGATTTACAGTTAGTTCACTTAACATTGCTCAGGTAAAAGACAAATGTGGTTTAAATAAGCGTAATAATTACAACAAGGGTAAAGAAGGGCATAAGGTTCCTGCGTGCCCTGAAAAGAAAGAAAAAGCCATTAAAGAAGCTTTCGCGCATTTTGGTTTAGTATAGAATTAAATATTTGGATTTCCCGGATCTTATTGTCCGGGATTTTTTTCGCCGATTTTGTGACCTTATAGGGGCAAAAAAAATAGCTTTTCTTACATATAAACAGCGGAGGTGTTTATATGAACAGAAGAATCTATTATGATGGAGCCCTTATTAACAAGATAGGTATTGACCGTATCGTAATTAAGAAAGTGGTTCTTAAAGAAATTAATGCTGAAAAATTAGACACAGCGTTGACTTGTTGTGCTATTCACTATGATAAGGTAATTGTAGAAGGTAGGCAATTCTATCTAACTGAAAAAGACAATAAGTTTAATTATCTTAAAATT
>OLPZ01000994.1_pt1 | contig 20383 bp, 16 predicted proteins | sample 1672711 | NCBI WGS metagenome assembly OLPZ01 (sample SAMEA3136716, study PRJEB25190) | human gut metagenome
CCAGCCCGAGCGCGCGCAGCGTCCGGCACAGGTGGAAGCCGGTAACCCCAGACTCGTAGACCGCCCTGGGCTCCTCGAAGCTGAGTGCCCACTCGGCGATCGCTGCCGGGTCGTAGCCGAACGACGCGCGCTCGCACTCGCCGCTCATGGGATTTAGGGCGAAGGCCTTGATGCTGCGGGCGTGGACGTCGAGACCGATTGCTGTGACATAATTGGACATGGAGCCCCTCCTCCGTCGCATGTGGCGCGCGGCCACGGTTGGCGCTACGACCATTGTCGCCCGACCCACGATAGAGCTACAAGAGGAGGGGTCCCAATGTTCAACTCATATCGTCTGTTGCGTGGGACTGCGCGGTAAACGCCGCTGGTGGATTGATGGGCCTTATGGAGCCGCTGCACGGCTGATTCCCGTATACTCAAACGTTAAGCAACACATGTATCCAAATGATGCAGAGGAGTTACCATGGCGGCGAAGCGGCAGCGCATGTTCGCATTCGTTAATGCGACGATTCTCGATGGCACGTGTGACATGGAACCGCAGCACGGTATGTCCGTGCTTGTTGACAAGGGCAGCATTGTACGCATTGAGCCTGCGGCGACGGCTCAGCTGCCCGCCGAGGCCGAGGTGATCGACCTGCATGATTCTTATCTGCTGCCGGGTCTTATCAACATGCATGTCCATTTTTGCGGCTCGGGCAAGCCCGTGTCGGCGGGAAACGCCGGCGACCTCATGCGCCGCCTGGATAACGCACCCGGCCGCATGATTGTGCGCCATATTCTTAAAGGCTCGGCCCAGCAGCAGCTCGCAAGCGGTGTGACGTGCGTACGCGGTGCGGGCGACCCTCTGTATGCCGATATCGCTGTGCGTGATGCTATCAACGCTGGACGTTATCTTGGCCCGCGTATCGTGGCGCCGGGTACGGGTATCACCGTGCCCAATGGTCATGGTGCAGGCCTTTTTGCCCAGGTGGCCACAACGCCGCAAGAGGCGAGCGACTACGTATGCGATTTGTCCGCGCGCGGTGCCGACGCTATCAAGCTCTTTGTGACAGGAGGCGTCTTTGACGCCGAGGTTCCGGGGGAGCCGGGCGTTTTGCGCATGTCGCTCGAGGTGGCGCGAGCTGCATGCAAAACGGCTCATGACCTTGGGCTCCCCGTTATGGCGCATGTCGAGAGCACTGAGGGCGTAAAGGTTGCCTTGCAAGCGGGCGTGGATACCATCGAGCACGGCGCACCCATGACCGACGAAGTGCGCGACCTATTCCTCGGCGCGGCGGGAACGCAGCTCCCTGGGCGTCCCGCGTCGCTCACTTGTACCATCTCTCCGGCCCTGCCGTTTGTGCTGCTCGATCCCGAGAAAACGGCATCGACAGAGGTTCAAAAGCTCAACGGCGACATTGTGTGCGAGGGAATCATCAAATGCGCACGCGAGGCACTTGATGCGGGTATTCCCGTGGGCCTGGGAACCGATTCGAGCTGTCCATATGTCACCCAGTACGGCATGTGGCGCGAGGTTGCCTATTTTGCCAAGTACGTGGGAGTATCCACGACGTTTGCCTTGCATACCGCCACGCAGGTCAATGCGGAGCTTTTGGGTCTGGGCAAGGAGACGGGAACTATCGAGGTGGGTAAGGCGGCCGATATCATCGTCTGCCGCAACAACCCGTTGGAAGATCTTTCGCGCTTAAGCCACCTTGAACATGTGATGTGCCGTGGCGTGCTGGCAGACGGCCTCAAGGTTAAGCACATGCCCAAACTCGACGAAGATCTGGATTGGATCATGGCCCAGCCGGTCACAGTTCGCTAGTGCGGGAGCTTGCCTTTAGCTACCGTGCCGAGCGAACGGTGTCGATAACGCGTTCCATTGTCTGGTCGATGCGATCGCGCTTGAGTTCGCATTCCCAGATAACGATGCTCGTCCAGCCGGCTTTAGCGAGCTCCGCTTGTGCCTTGGCATCGCGTGCGACGTTGCGTGCGAACTTCGCCTCCCAAAACTCAACGTTTCGCTTAGGGACGCTGGGATTGCAGTGCGGGCAGCGGTGCCAAAAGCAGCCGTTGACAAAGATGGCGATTTTGCGGCCGGGGAAGGCGATGTCCGGCCTGCCGGGGGCTTTATTCCACTGCAGACGATAGCCCGTGAGGCCCGCTTGGCGCAGACGCTGGCGCACGAGCATCTCGGGTCTGGTATTGGCGCGCTTGTTGCCCTGCATGGACTTTTTGATGGCGGCACGGCGACGCACGAGTTCGGTCTCGCTTGCAGAAAGTCCTTGTATATCTAAGGTGTCTACCAGGCTTTTCTTCGTGCGCTTTTTGGCGGATGATGGCCGCTTGGAGGTAGGGGACTCCAGATCCGCATCGGGGGTTTTGCGGTCGACATCGGTCATTTCCGCGGCGGCGATGAGTGCGCGAACGAGTTCGACATCGGCGGGCATCCACGTGAGGTCTGCGAGCGAGCGCTGCGGCACCCAGCGGATGGCCTTTTGCTGATCGGCGGCAGAAACCTTCCCGCGCGCGATATCGCAAAAGAAGCACTCCATAGATAGATGAAACGCCTCATAATCGTATTCAACCGTGTAGAAGGCGCGTAGGTTGTGCACCTCGACGCAGAGCTCTTCTTGTAGCTCGCGGATACAGGCGTCGTAGGCGGTTTCTCTACGCTGCACCTTACCGCCGGGAAACTCCCAAAGCCCTTGCATGTCTCCGTAACCGCGCTGGACGGCAAGTACCGAGTTGTCCTGGGGATTGCGAATGATGCCGGCGGCTACATGCACGGTTTTCACAGGTGGCGGTCTCCTTTGCGGTATGTTGATCGAGTTTGATGCGGTTATTTTCTACCCGAAGGGGCGCGCATGCAAGCGGGTGCGCCGTGCTGCCTTACAAAAGTGCAAGGGCCCTGTAAGCCAAATCGATGGCGCCCCGCTCCTTAAGAAACGACTATAGATAGCGAGCATATGCCCTGTTTCTTGACGTACGATGAAAGCTGATTCTAAGGAGTGGATACGATGTCCCCAGTGTTTTCGGCACAGGCGAACAGTGTGCGCGTTGGCGCACCGCCCGTTTTGGAAGTAAACCATATCGAGAAGGTATACGGTTCTCGTGGCGCTGTGACACAGGCACTCAACGATGTTTCGTTTATCGTGGAAACCGGCGAGTTCGTGGGCATCATGGGTGCCTCGGGATCCGGCAAGTCGACACTGCTCAACTGCGTTTCTACCATCGATGCCGTGACGAGCGGCGGTATCTTCGTGGACGGCCAAGACGTTACGAAAATTAAGAACGCAAAGCTTGCAAAGTTCCGCCGCGAACAGCTGGGCTTTATTTTCCAGGATTCAAATCTGCTCGATACCCTTACAGCGCGCGAGAACATTGCGCTGCCGCTAACCATCGGGCGTCTTTCTGCTGACGAGACGCTCATGCGCGTGCAGGAGATGGCTGCACGCCTCAATATCTCCGATGTACTGGATAAATACCCCTTCCAGCTTTCCGGCGGCCAACAGCAGCGTGTGGCTGCTGCGCGCGCTTTGGTGACAAACCCCAAGCTGGTTATGGCCGATGAACCCACGGGCGCCCTCGATTCCAAGAACGCTCGCATGCTGTTGGAGAACTTCGAGAACCTCAATCGTACCTATAATGCAACGGTGCTCATGGTGACGCACGACGGCTATGCAGCGAGCTATACCAATCGCGTACTGTTCATTCGCGATGGTCGCATCTTTACCGAGTTGCGTCGTGGCGATGATTCGCGTCAGGCGTTTTTCAATCGCATCATGGATGTAGTTGCCATTATGGGCGGCGAGGTGTCCGATGCTTTGTAAACTCGCCTGGGGAAACGTCCGACGCGCCAGTCGCGACTACCTCATTTATCTGCTTACGCTCGCTTTGGGCGTGACGGTCTTCTATGCCTTCAATACGATTTCACTGCAGGTTGATATTGCGGGCATCAAGACTGCCGGCATGCGCGAGATCATGTCCGAGCTGCTCTCCAGGCTCACCATCTTCCTTGCGGCCGTTATGGGCTTTTTGATGGTCTATGCCAATAACTTCATCATGAAGCGCCGTAAGCGCGAGTTTGGTTTGTACCAGGTATTGGGAATGACGCGCGGACAGGTGGCCCGCATAATGGCCTATGAGACGCTTATCGTTTCGGGGGCGGCGCTTGTACTTGGCATCATCTGCGGCATCGCCCTTTCGCAGCTCATGGTGTTTTTTACCGCATCGCTCTTTAAAACCCAGATTTCGAATTTCCATTTCTTTATCTCGCCGAGCGCTCTGTTTATAACGATAGGCTGCCTTGTCGCCATCTTTGTAGTGACGCTGCTGTTCAACCTGCGTGTTGTGGTACGCGTCAAGCTTGTGGACCTCATGGGCGCCGAGCGCAGACACGAGAGCATCAAAACCAGAAACCCCCTGTTGTCGGGCATCATTTGCTTGGTTGGCCTTGCGCTGATCATTTGGGCATATTGCCGCCTTTTGCACGACGGCCTGCCGCTTACTGCTCCGGTAGGCCAGCTTGATTTTGCCATGAGGCGTTTTGGAATCACTACGCTCATGGTGACCGTGGGCACGGTTGCCTTTTTCTTTGGACTTTCGGGACTGCTTCTCAAGCTTTTGCAGACCATGCGCAAAGTGTACTGGCGCGGCCTCAATATGTTTACCGTGCGTCAGCTGGCAGCAAAGATCAATACCATCTCGATGTCCATGGCAATCATCGCGATGATCCTATTTTTTGCAATTACGTCGGTTACCTGCGGCATGTCTATTGCAAGCGCTATGAACGCGAGCCTTCTTCGCTGCACGCCGGCCGATTTTTCCTGCAACGTCATGTACAACAACTCCGAGTTCGTCGAATCGAGCGAAGATGGCGAGATAACGAAGGGCGTTATGCCGAGTGAGCCCTACGATATGCAGGCGGCGCTGGAGGAGCGGGGCGTCGATTTCGCAAAGATTGCCAAGGGCGTCCAACAGGTCGATATCTATTCTTCGGTTCCTGCGGGTGAAGAAGACCCTTCGATCCTACTCGACGATTTAATTCGTCGTTCAAAAACAACGTTGCCGGCGGGCATGGACGAAGCTACCGTCATGTATCAGGGTATTCCCGTCGTTAAGCTTAGCGACTACAACAAGTATTTGGCGTTTCGTGGTTTTGACCAACTTCATCTGGCGGACAATCAGTATCTCATCACCTGCGATATGGGCGATACGCTTGATGACATGTTCAATCGCATTCTTTCTGCTGGTACAACAATCACGCTGGGCGGCAAGACACTTGTTCCAGGGGCGGACAAAATCGATCCGCAGGCGGGGGCTTTTTGCAATTCGGCATTGGGTCTAAATTCCGGCACCGTGGTTTTGCCCGATGCGGTTGTGGATCAGATGGGATTTGCCCTGCAGTACAGCTCGCTGTTGGTCAATTACAAGGATGGGGCCGATGCCCAGAAGATCGATGCCGAGTTTGCAGATTTGTCCTCCTTGAATGATGCTGGAATCGGTATCGGTACGAATGTTTACCAAAACGATGGCTCCAATATTGGCTTTTGGGGCAACTCGCTCAATCGCAACGAGATGATCGAGCAAACCGATGGCATGAACGGCATGATTAGCTATCTTTGCATATACATCGGTTTTGTGCTGGTAATTGCTTGTGCGGCTATCATTTCCATCCAGCAGCTCTCAAGCGTGGCCGATTCTTCCAAGAGCGTCCGCGTGCTTTCTGAGGTGGGATGCGATAGGCTGGCTATCGACCATTCGATTCTTTTGCAGCAGGCGGTGCTCTTTTTCTTCCCGCTGGGTGTCGGTCTGGCACATTCGCTGGTCGCGCTGCGGGTGATCATTAGCGTGGTATTGCTTTTTGGCGGGTTTGATATCGGTGGTACCGTGGGTCTTATCTGTACGGTCTTTCTTTTTGCCTATGGTGGCTACTTTGCGCTTACCTATGGCATAAGCAAGTGTATCGTGCGGGGGGCCGTGCGCGTGCGCCACACCGAATAGGGCATTGCCGCTGCCGTTTGGTAGCAAAAACATGCAAGTCGGATAAAGGATGCTCGCTGGCATGTGCCCGGCGAGCATCTTCTCTAATTGTTCCAGAAGGCCTTAGTGAGGCTTGCACGGTCGGCGCAACCGGTTTTGACCATGATGTTGTGCACGTGGGTCTTAACCGTTCCCAGGGCGAGGAAGAGTTCCTCTGCGATTTCCTGGTTGTTCTTGCCCAGTACAACGAGCTTGAGGACTTCCGATTCGCGTTTGGAAAGCTTGTGCTTGGAGGTAAAGAACTCCATCTGCTCATCGACATGGCGCTCGAGGTCGGTCACATCGTTTTTGTCGGGTGCCTCGCGCAGGCGAATTGAGAGCACGCTAAAGGCATAACGGATGATGAGCACGGCGAGGTAACAGGCAAGGATGTTCTCGGAGATATTGCGCTCCGAGAGATAGAGCATGATGTCTTGGTAGTTGGTTCCCATGGGTGCCCGAAGGATATTGTAGGCGTCTTCTAGGAGCACAAATACCAGCATGATTGCGGTAACAACGAGGTGCTTCTTGTAGCGGCCAAGGCGCATACGTTGATTTTCATCTTTGGTAGTCACGTAGTGATACACGATGTAGCCCAGGACAAAGAACAGGAAAACCTGGCGCGTGGTGTAGTACGCAAACTGCATAAAACGCCCCGCCGGCATGAGGGTAAGGATGAGGGTCTCGGCAGCAAGGAAGACGGTCGGAGGGATAACAAGGAGCTTTTGAGAATGCTTGTCGAGGGCGCGCAAAACTGTGGCCCAGATAAACGCTTGGGAGAGTGTGGCGATGAGCGTGCGCAGGATGGGCATGCTCACGCTGTAGTACTCGTAGACGGTAAAGGTGAGGTTTTGCGAGATATGCTCGTTGAAGAAGATCTCGATGATTTCCGCCGTGTAGCAAATGAAGGCGCCCGAAGCGTAGATAAAGAGTTTGCGTCCAGAAGATGCCCAAGCAGCAATTGACAGGACAGCCGTGACAATAAAAACGATCAGTATACCCAGGGTATAGAAGAAGAAAATCGAGCTTGCCATGAGCGCTCCTTCCTAATCCCTCGGCCCGTGGGGAGCATCAACAAAAGGTCCCTGCATTACTTGGCGAACGGTGTATCAAAAATATCCTAAACCATGCACTGGTAATTTGAGCTGCTTATTTAAACCAGTTTATTCAGGTTATAACTCTTCAAACGGACTTTAATCCGGAATAAACCAACGCCTCGCGGCTTTTGGGACGATGATATAAGCGCGAGGACTTTGCTTGGTCTTGAGCCTCGCGGCCGCTGCCTGCCCGTCGGCAAGCGGTCCCGCTCTCCTCATGAAGGGACCAGGCGTATGCTTGGAAAGAAGTTTTCTCTTATAGACGTGGTGCTGTCCGTTATCTGCGTGGTATTTACCATCGAGGCCGCAGCCCCTGCTTCCGCCATGGGTAACGTTCAGTTCTTCTGGTGGGGGTTTTTGATCGTCACGTTTCTGCTGCCTTATGGCTTGGTGGTGGCAGAACTGGGCACCGCGTATGACTCATATGGCGGCCTGTACGATTGGGTCCGCGAAGGTTTGGGCGACAAATGGGGCGCTCGCTGCTCCTGGTGCTATTGGGTTAATTTCCCCTTGTGGATCGCAAGTCTTGCCTGCATGGCTCCGAGCGTCATTCACTCTCTATGGGGCATCGAGCTGACGCTGGGGGTCAAGATTGCACTCGAGCTCATCTTTGTTTGGGGCGTAACGCTGCTGGCTTTCTCGCCCGTTTCCGATTCTGAGTGGATCATGAACGGCGGGGCAATTATTAAAGTCTTTGTCGTGCTGGTGGTGGGTGCCTGCGGCGTCTGGTTTGCTTGTACGCAAGGCTTTGCCAACGATATGAGCCCTCAGACGTTCATTCCCGATTTTTTGGACACAAAATCGTTAACGTATCTCTCGATCATCCTTTTCAACTTTATGGGATTCGAGGTTGTAGCAACCTTTGCCGGAGCCATGAAGGCCCCCTCGCATGATATCCCTCGAGCCATTATCGTAGGAGGTATTGCCATTGCCGCTATTTATATACTGTGCGGCATTGGAATCGGCGCGGCGGTACCCACCGAGCAGCTCTCGCTTGACTCAGGGATAGTGGATGCTGTTGCGGCTATGCTGGGAACGGCGCATCCTCTAACCACCGCGGTTGGAATTGCCTTTATGGTGACGCTGTTTGCAAATATGACCTGCTGGTCGTTTGGTGTAAACCAGGTGGCATGCTATGCCGCAGGACACGGCAATATGCCTAAGATCTTTTCACTGTGCTCCAAGCGCACGGGTATGCCAAATGGTGCTGCCATCATGAATGGCGTAATCGCGAGTGGCGTATTGCTTCTTCAAGTGTTTTTAGGTGAGGATTCCGACGTGTTTTGGGTCCTGTTTTCCACTAACGTCGTATTCCTACTCATGAGCTACATTCCGATGTTTCCGGCTTTCTGGTGCCTGCGCAAGTACGACAGCAAGACCAAACGGGTTTTCCGTGCTCCTTTTGAGGGCAAAGTGCTGTCTGTGGCGCTGATTTTGCCGGTGATTGAGCTCGTGCTTGCTATTGTGGCCACCATTGTGCCTTTGGGCATGGGCGCAGAAGAGCTTGCGAAGCTTCCCATGCTTTTGAGCGTCATCGTTCTCGTAGCGGTGGGGGAGGGCGTCCGTATTTACTCGAAGCGGGGCCGTATGAGCGATTTTCCCGGTGTGGCAAAGCGCTAACGTGTTTGCGGCCTGCGTGCTCGGCCCAACTCTTGCTAAAAACAATGAAATAGAGCGCAAAAAGCGCGGTCCGAAGGCTTTTGGGCCGCGCTTGCGTTTGTCTACAAGGGTGTATCTCGACGTATCAGAAGATAATTACAGTGATGCAGAGGCGATGTGACCAAGGTAGGTACGATCTGCCAGATGCCTGCGAGGAGCCGTGCTATCAAAAGCGCATGCGGAGCAAAGATCCGCAAAATAGGTCTGAATCGCAAGAACAAAGGAACTGATCGCTGCCACTGCCACTCCAAGTCATTCTTCTATAGCCCATGTACCTGGGCATGTTGTCAAATCTACCAAACAGGAGTGTACCGGGGGCGCTTGTTCCCGTTAAAGGAGAGTCGCGATGCGCACAATAAATGCAACTCGAGAACACAAAATTTAAACAATTTGAACGGCAGGGATGAGAAAGGTTTAGTCCGGAAGCAGACGGCCTGGAGACAGAAAAAGGGGTTTGAAAAATTGCTTTAACCGGGTAAAGTAAGCGAATTTGAGATAAAACGCCTGCGGACGGTGAACGGTCGTTCAAGATGTAATGAAAAATAGGCATACTGCATCTACCTGCGGGTTTGTGCGGGTTTAGGGAAGGTCTATTTCTTTAGGCGGCCTTTAATCTCGAATAAACTAACGCTTTTCCGCCAATGTGGGAATCATGAAATTAGTGACAAAGCGGATGCGAAATAGATCGTGTCCACAAGGAAAGTCGGTGCTGCCGACGGAAAGGAATCGCAATGGCGCTGCCCAAGGATTTTCTCGACACTAATGACTTCACCAAAGAGCAGATTCTCGCTATCGAGGATCTTGGCCTGGCAATGAAGAAGGCCATCAAGGTTGACGGTTTCTATCCTCACCTGCTCCGTAACAAGAGCCTTGGCATGATCTTCCAGCAGGTCTCCACTCGTACCCGTCTTTCCTTCGAGACCGCCATGTGCGACCTCGGTGGCCACGCTCAGTTCTATGGTCCTGGCACCATTCAGCTCGGTGGCCACGAGTCCCTGGGCGACACTGCTCGCGTCATGGGCGACCTCCTCGACATCATGATGGCTCGCGTTGACCGTCACAAGGACGTCGTCGGCCTCGCCGCTGGCTCCGCTGTGCCCGTCATCAACGGCATGTCTGAGTTCAACCACCCCACTCAGGAGATGGGCGACCTCATGACCATGCTTGAGAACCTCCCCGAGGGCAAGAAGATCGAGGACTGCACTCTCGCCTTCATCGGCGACGCTACCCAGGTCTGCCTCTCCCTCATGTTCATCTGCTCCAAGATCGGCATGAACTTCGTGCAGTTTGGCCCCAAGGGTCACCAGATCTGCGACGGCGCTCTGCATGTTGGTACCCCCGAGGAGCGTGCTGAGTTCGGCAAGAAGCTCATGGCCATCGGCGAGGAGAACTGCAAGGTCTCCGGCGGTTCCATCGTCATCTCCGACGAGATTGACTGCATCAAGGGTGCCGACTTCATCTACACCGACGTGTGGTATGGCCTGTACGACGAGGAGGTCGAGGGCGAGAACTACATGGACGTCTTCTACCCCAAGTATCAGGTCACCATGGACATGATGAACTTCGCTGGCCCGAACTCCAAGTTCATGCACTGCCTGCCCGCCACCCGCAACGAGGAAGTTGTCGACGAGGTCATGGACGATCCCGAGCGCTCCCTGTGCTGGGTCGAGGCCGAGAACCGCAAGCACTCCATCCGTGCCATCCTGGCTGCCCTCGGCAACCGCACCCCGCTCAACGACGAGAACGTCGAGTACTCCGCCAAGGCAGAGCTCCACGCCGCTCTCGACGCTCTCGAGCAGCTCTAAGCCATCGCCTTTCTTCCTGATGGGCGGCAGATGCCCGTCTCCTGTCGCCCATCGTCTGCGCCGCTGCGCGCAAGCGCTGGCGCCCTGTCTGAAAACGACTGAGCAAAGGACTAATTATGAGTGACGGAAAGAAAAAGCTTTCCTTCCTGACGGTCATCTCGACCATCATCTGCGTCGTCTTCGTGTGCGAGGCCGCCGCTCCCGCCGCCGCCATCGGCAACCAGCAGTTCTTCTGGTGGATCTTCCTGATCCTCACGTTCCTGCTTCCCTACGGCATGGTCGTCGCCGAGCTGGGGACCACCTACGACGGCGACGGCGGCATTTACGACTGGGTTCGCGATGGCCTGGGCGATAAATGGGGCGCTCGCATCTCCTACTACTACTGGGTCAACTACCCCCTGTGGATCGCCTCCCTGGCGACCATGTTCCCCGACATCCTGGGCATGGTCTTCGGTGTCGAGTTCAACATCGTCGCCAAGATGGGCATCGAGCTCGCCTTCGTGTGGATCGTCTACCTCATGGGCCGCTCCAAGGCCGCCGACTCCGAGTGGGTCCTCAACGGCGGCGCCCTGATCAAGGTCGCCGTGGCCGTCATCGTCGGCGCCCTGGGCATCTGGTTCGCCATGGAGAACGGTTTCGCGAACGATATGTCCGCTGCCACCTTCCTCCCCGAGCTCACCAACACCAACGCTTTGGGCTACCTGTCCATCATCATCTTCAACTTCATGGGCTTCGAGGTTATCTGCACCATGACCGATGATATGGCCGATCCTTCCAAGGACATCCCCAAGGCAATCATCGTCGGTGGTGTGTCCATCGCTGTTATCTACCTGTTCGCTGGCTTTGGCATCGGCGCAGCCGTGCCCGCCGATTCCATCGACCCCGACTACGGCATGATCGTCGCGGTCCAGACTATGGTGGGCGACTCCATGCTCTTCAAGGTCATCTGCATCGCCTTCCTGATCACCCTGTTCGCCAACATGGCCGCCTGGTCCTTCGGCGTCAACTCCGTCGCCCGCTACGCCGCCGAGCACGGCAACATGCCCAAGGTCTTCGCCTCCATGATCTCCAAGGACGACATGCCCAACGGCGCCAACCTGGTCAACGCCGTCGTCGCCTCCCTGGTCCTCTGCCTGCAGCTGGTGCCCATCGACGCCATCTCCAACGGTGTCTTCTGGATGCTCTTCGGTACCTCCGTCGTCTTCCTGCTGCTCACCTACATCCCGATGTTCCCGGCGTTCCTCAACCTTCGCAAGAACGACCCCAACCGTGAGCGCATCTTCAAGTTCCCGTTCAAGGGCGCGATGATGAAGGTCATGCTCGCCATCCCCTGCATCGAGCTCATCCTGGCCATCGTCGCAACCCTGGTTCCGTTCTCCGCCGACGAGTTTGGCGACAAGGTCCCGATGATCGTCATCTTCATCGTGCTCGTGCTTATCGGCGAGGTTGTCCGTATTGTCTCCGCTAAGGGCCGCAAGGAAGAGTACAAGGGTCTGACCCCTGAGCTCGCAGCCCAGCGCCTGGCTGAGGAGGCCGAGGCTGGCGACGAGGAGTAAGGCATTTGCCCCTTCTCGGTGCTTACCACCTTATTTTCGATGAGATGGGCTGCGCACCCCTGTCTCCTTGCGCAGCCCGAACTCACCGCCCGCGAGTGCGGATATCGACTCGTTGAGGTAATCGGGTGACGTTGCTCTTGAGCTCTCCCTGTGCTCATCTCCTCTCTCGGCGTCATCGGGTCCTCGAGCTAACCGGTCGTCCGGCGGGTGCGACCGAAAACAGACCCGCTGCACTTTGGTGTTTTGCCGCGGGCACTCGCGCCTGCGGTGCGATCGCTACGGTTTGGAGGAAATCACATGCGTACGATCACTGAATCTGAATCCACTCCTAAGGCCGACGGCTTCTTTATGCCCGCGGAGTTCGCCCCGCAGGATCGCGTGTGGATGGGCTGGCCCCACCGCACCGACACCTGGGCTCATGGCGCCAAGCCCGCCCAGAGGCAGTACGCCGCCATCGCTCGCGCCATCGCCGAGTTCACCCCGGTCTTCATGTGCGCCAACCAGGTCGACTACGCCAACTGCAAGGCCGTCTTCGAGGACGACGAGAACGTCACCGTCATCGAGATGACCACCGACGACGCCTGGTTCCGCGACACCGCTGCCACCTACGTCATCGACGGCAAGGGCGGGAAGCGCGCCAACCACTGGCACTTCAACGCCTACGGCGGCCTCGTCGACGGCCTGTACTTCCCGTGGGACAAGGACGAGCAGATCGCCCTCAAGATGGCCGAGCTCTCCGGCTGCCGCCGCTACCGTCCCGACGACATGATTCTCGAGGGTGGCTCCATCACCGTCGACGGCGAGGGCACCCTTGTCGTTACCGATCAGTGCCTCCTGTCCCCCGGCCGCACCTGCTCCGCGGTGCTCGAGGAGGAAGAGGATCCCGAGTCCATCTGGCCCAAGTTCAAGAAGAAGTTCGAGCCCTGGAGCGAGGAGCTCCGCGGGTACATGAACGAGCACCTCAAGGATTACCTCGGTGTCGAGAAGGTCATCTGGGTCAAGGAGGGCATCGATCCCGAGGAGACCAACGGCCACATCGACGACGTTGCCACCTTCATCGCCCCGGGCGTCATGGCTTGCATCTGGACCGACGATCCCGAGTACCCGTTCTATGATCAGTGCCACGCTGCTTACGAGACCCTCTCCAACGCGGTCGACGCCAAGGGCCGCAAGATGAAGGTCTACAAGCTCTGCATGCCCGCGAGCCCGCTGTTCATGGACCAGGCCTCCTGCGACACCATCGACGCCGACGAGAACGCCGAGCCCCGCGTCCCCGACGAGCCGCTGATCGCCTCCTACATGAACTACCTCGTGACCAACCACGGCGTCATCGTCCCGCAGTACGGCGACGAGAACGACCAGCTGGCCGTCGATACCCTCCAGAAGATCTATGACGAGGTCTGGGGCGAGGGCGTCTACAAGTGCGTGGGCGTTCAGTCCGAGCAGGTCGTCTTCGGCGGCGGCAACATCCACTGCATCACGCAGCAGGAGCCCAAGGCGTAGGGGTAATGCCCGTACGGGGCTCAGAGTTTCCTGACGTCCGAAGCGGAAGGCCCGCAGCGAGGAAGCTGCGGGCCTTCGTTTTGCGGGTGGGGAAAGGCACGCGGGCTGGGGCGGAGAGCTTACGACGCATCGCGCAAAAACGCCTCGTAGCCGCGATAGGCCTCGTAGATGTCGGCCTTGCTCGTTACTTCCCAGGGGCTGTGCATGGAGAGCACCGGCACGCCCGAGTCGATGACGTCCATGCCGTACTTTGCGGGGATGTAGGCGATGGTTCCGCCGCCGCCCACGTCGACTTTGCCCAGTTCGGCAGTCTGGAAACTCACGCCGGCGTCGTCCATAATGCGGCGCACGGGGGTCACGTACTCGGCCGAGGCATCGTTGGAGCCGCTCTTGCCGCGAGCGCCGGTGTTCGGCCGCTTTCGCTCCACAGCCGGCAACTGGGACAAAAATGAAACTCAGCACCATTGAGTCGAATTCGAGTTTCATGGAAGAGAGCAGTGCTGTCCCAGTTGAGTGCCGTGGCGTACCGCAGAGTGCCGTCGCGTCCGTTTCGTGGATAATCTACGCTATCAGATAAATGAGACGTGATTTTCGATTTAGCGAGTGGGAATAGCGGGAACTGGCTTCTGGATTCGCGTTTTGGTGCCGCCGAGTACCGCCTAGCGCTGTTTCGGCATCGCTATAGAGCAAAGCCATCAGCGAAATAACGGGAATAGTTCTAATCGTCCACGCGGAAACACGCGGCGGGATTTGGTGACAAGACGGTCGAAGCCGACGACCAAACTAGAATCAACTGGAATGACGCCGCGGCAAACGAGCATGAAGCAGTGGGAATGGGATGTACTGTCAAAGTGTATGCAATTGCGTTATAATCACCATGAGGTGATTACTATGCAGAAGACAGCAACGCTCAACCTCCGCGTCGACCCTGATGTCAAGCAGTCCGCGGAATCGGTCCTCGCTCAACTGGGTATGTCGATGTCGACTGCCATCGACATGTTTCTGAGACAGGTTTCGCTCACGGGCGGCATTCCCTTCAGGGTCGCGCTGCCCGAGGCGCCCAGGTCAGTCGATGTTGGCTCCATGACCGATGAGCAGCTCCGCGATGCGCTCCTGAGAGGCCTCCGGGAGGTCGAGAGGGGCGAGGGGACTGAGGCATCGGTGGCGTTCTCTCAGATGAGGGAAGAGCTCTTCGGTGCGTGAGTACGAGGTGCGCGTCTCCCCATCGGCGATGAACCAGATGTCGGAGGCGGTTCGTTACGTGCATGACGAGCTGTTCATGCCCCAAGCCGCCTTCGATCTCCTTGGGAACCTGGAGTCAGCAATTATGGGATTGTCGAGGATGCCTTTCCGGTTCCGGCAGGTAGAGGTCGAGCCGCTCCTCTCTGCCGGGGTCCGCCGCATGAATGTTTGCAAGTACTCGGTGTTTTACGTTATCGACGAAGAAAGGTCGGCTGTGGACGTATTTGCGGTGCTGTATGGGTCTCCGACGGATCAGCGCCTGAGGAAGGCATTCCAAGAAGGCCGAGAAAAAGCCCCGAGGCTTCGATCCCACAGCACACGCCGAGGACCTTTGCATCTAACGAGGGTGCGTCCTCGTAGCTGAACCTGTTTTTCGACGGGATGGTTGCGGGCGTGTTCGTTCTCGCGGCACCGGCCGCCATCTCGGCCGGGTATGAGCTGAAAACGCGAGTGATATTAAGACCCCTGTTTACAGCTCGTCGATATGCATGGAGAGCAGGTCGTGCAGGTTGACATGGAGCCCGCGGTAATCGGGACAGGTACGTTCGAGTACGGCGATGCAGCTTGTCGTGCCGAACTGGGCGATCCAGCGGGTTTCGCGCTCGAGTTGGGCGAGCCAGGCCTCAATATAATCGAGGCCTTGTAGGTGCACGTCGATGGGTTCGCTTAGCTGGTAGTCGATATCGCAGGGAACTTCGTGCGCGGCAAAGCGTGTGTCGTAACGGAGTTTGAGATTGCCGAGACTTGCGAGTGTGTCGCGTAGCGAGACATTGCGGATGGGCGGCATGGTGAGGACGATGTTTTGCCAGGTGGCGAGGGCGGCGTCCATACGTGCATCGAGTGCGGCAAGGTGCTCGTGCCAGAGCGCGATGGGGTCATCGTCGCAAAGCGTCCTGGCAGCTTCTTCCGCCGTTGCATTCGCGATGCCAAGGACATATGTGACCGATGCGGTGAGCTGCACCATTTCCCGGGTGCTGACCGAGGATGACCCGTCCATGCAATAGAGGTTGGCAACATAGGCCATCAGTCGCGCGAAGTTGCGCTGTGCGTGCGCGGGGCTCGGTTGGCTACTGGCATTAAGCTCGTTATTCATTCCAATCACCAGCCCATTTCTCTCCGTCCCAGCCGGGGGCAGTTTCGTCGCATTCCCATTCCCTTGGGTCGAACGTATACACGCGACCCTCGTCATCCGTGATGCGGTAGTTAGATCGTTCGGTCTCTTTCCGTGCCTGTCGGTACGACCTTGAATGAGCCATGATTTCCTCTACCGAGGTTTTGGCAACATCAGCTGCTTCGCCTTGTTCGACAAAACAGCCGACCAGCGCCTCTACGATTTCGCCGTCCGGTACATCCACGGGCAGTTCATCCCGCGTCTGGTAAAAACAGTCTTGAAGCGCGGCGAGTGTTGACGCGACGTTTGTATTCGTCAACGCGTTGGATTCGGCAAGCTCCTGTGCGATCAGCGCGATTGCCGGGATGCCGAATTCGATGCGCTCGGCTTCGAAAAGACATTGCTCCCGATGCTTGGCAAGTTGGCAAGCTTCTTGGTACGTGATAGCGATATCCGCTGGAGCAAGCTGCTGATTGATTGCCGTCTGCAGTGATTTCGCGTCAGATAAGGGGATGGGAAACAAGAGATTATTCGCCATGTTGCCGTCCTTCCGCCGGGGTGGGTAATGCTTAATACCGCGAACGGCAAGGAAGTACAAGTCTGCAAATGGCAAGGTAGATATGGTAATGTGGCCGAAAGAAACAGGTCGAGATCTACCTCTCCAGCCCGCGCGAGGGCGCGCCGGAAAGACTCAAGGCCGTGATTCTTCGCCCCTTCAAGCTAATCGAGCGAAACGAAGTGCCGCAGTGTACTTCGCACTCCTACTTTTGCGGTTGAGCAATTGCTTACCGGCGGTAACGGGTTAGTCCTCCATTTCGTTCGAAGGCGAGAAATGGGAGGCGATTTTTATGAGGTAGCCAGTGTCTTTCCGACTCCAATTTGGGACATGGGGTAATTCCGCCTGCACGGAATGCGCGTTACGCTGAATGCAGGGTAGAGCGCGGTGCTGCCTCCTGCGGCGGGTTCGCCCTGTTCCATAGCGCACCGCGCCACTACCAGCGTCCCCGCGTTGAGAGGAGCTCCCATGGCAGTTGGAAACGAAAAGGCCCCTAAGGAAATCATCTGTCCAGGCTGCGGCGGCGTCATCAAAAACACGGCGTTCAATCCCATCACCGACACGTGCGGCGCCATGCTGCAGGACGGTTGGCTTTGCCCCGAGTGCGCCTACAGGCTGCGGCCCAAGTACCCGATGTACTATACCGACGACGAGCCCGCCACTATAGAAAAGGCGCCCGATGCTGGCAGGCCCATCCTTACCATGCTCCGGAATGACTTCCTCTATGCCGATCCGCTCGACCCAGTGAACAGCACCGCCTTCTCTTATACCAGCGCGCTTCGCAGCGATCCTCTGGCCAAGCTCAGATCGGACCAGATCAAGGACGAGCTCGCGAGTATTGATGCGTACAAGCAAGAGGTCTCGAAGAGATTCGGCGGTGCCAAGAACGTGTTCGAGGTGCTCGAGGTCGCTCCGATGCCCAAACTCAAGCCGTTTTGCGCAGGGCTTCCTAACATCAAGCGTCTTAAGGGCACCATCGCAATCGCGGGCAACGTGCGTCTGGGCGTTTTCGCGGCCGGTGACATCGTGACAGTCCATCATGGTGGCATGCGCTATCCGGCAAAGGTGCTTATTAACCGTGCCACCACAGGGTTCTTGCGCTGGTGGATGTTTCCCAACGCGATTATTGGCCAGCCGCTGCCGACCGTCAGCACAATCGACAGCTCGGATCTTATACCCGAGAAAGGTGGCTTAACCGAAGGGTGGCACGGCGTGCTGGTGCTGAGTTCCGAGGCTTCCGACATCGCTCCGGGAGACGCGCTCACGCTTGGGTGATGGGTGGCTCCGTACACATATACGGCGGGGACGTTTCGGGTCTTGACCCATGCCCTTGTTTAGAGCGCGCCTCTATCCTCGGGCGATGTGCTGCGGATACCACTTCTGGAACCATGCAGCAAAGACGCCCATAAGCGCGGGGAGGACCGAGTTGATCGCGCCAACAAAGCTAGCGGCATCCGTCTGCATGATGAAATATGTCCAGATGGGCGTGACCAGGTAGAGGATTCCCCATGCGGCGGTGAGGATGCGATTCGTCTGTATGAAGATCGGGTTTCGCAACGCCGCGTCTCCGTTGTAACTGTTTTTAGAGTAATGAGCGGTCAGCGGCACGTTTGTGAAGCAGGAGACGGTCCAGATGAGCCCGAACAGGAAATACGATGCCGGAATCACGAGGATGGGGGAGGCCCCTGCCAGCAGCGCGATGGAGCATGCGCCGACTCCCAGGCTCGAAATCTGGTCGTATCGGGTGGCCTTGGTCCGGCACATCAGCACTGGCAGAAGAACGCATATCGCCATGCTGAGAAGGCTGCCCCAAAAGCTGTCGATGGAAGCTGCAACCCAAAAGACGATCCAGGGAATCAAGAGCAGCAACATGCTGGTTTTTGGCTCGTCCGCGCTCGCGCTTGCGTTGCCGCTGCCCGCGCCGAGATTTGCAGCCCCAAAGTATTCGTCCCAGTGCATCATCAGGTCGAAGTTGCCCTCAACCGAGTACATATGTTTCATGAGTGCCTCGTCGCCGGCAATCTCGCCGGCGGCAATCGAGCGCCAAACGCTCAGAGGCGTGTTGATTTGAGTGGTGCAATTGGCGGTGAAGCCCCCGGCAGGTTCCTCCTCAACGCGGCTCCCTCTCGCCCCAAGGATGATACGATAGGTCTTGTCGATATCGGTGTAACGCATGTCGAGTACGATGTCGCGCCCGGGCCATGCTTCCCTGCGATAGAGGGCCGCCATCTGACGGGTGAATACCAGGCTTGGCTCTTCCTTTTTGCCGGATTCGTCAACACCCCAGCTTGCGTCCGCCATCGCTTCGAAGGCGTCGCGCGGGAACAGATCTTGATCGAGCTTGGCACGGGTCTCCCCAGTGATGCCCCCGTCTACGAACTCCTCGCCTGCTTTTTCGACTTGTGAGAGGTATTCGTCCGTACGCTCTGCCAGCTCCTTCACGCGGAAGAGTTCGCCTTGCCCGCAGAAGAGCGCGGTGTAGCCGCCTTTGCCGCAAAGCCGATCGAGCAGATCGGTCACACCGCTGTAATTGCCCTTTGCGGTATAGAATCCGCAGGTCGAAATCACAACTGTCCGCTTGCCGCTCATGTCATAGCGGGACGGGTGTCCGCCGTTTTGCGCCTCGACGCTCATAAAGGGAAGCGACATGGGGAGCTGGCGGTCGATGAGGTTCTTCAGCGGACCGGGCAGTCCGAAGTAGTACAGGGGGAAACTCCAGATAATGACATCGGCCCGCAGGATTTTCTCAATGATTGTTTGCATGTCGTCGTGCAGGCAGCATGTTCCCGGCGTCTTGCTCCAGCAGGAAAAGCAGCCCAGGCAAGGTTTGATGTCGAGTTTGGCGACATGTAGGGTTTCGACTGCTGGCGTCTGTCCGCAGGCACTCTCTTCCCGGGCGGTGATTCCTCGCAGGAAAGCGCTGGTCAGGCGCCAGGTGTTGCTTTGTTCGCCTTTGGAGCTGCCGTTGATGGCCAGGATGTTCATCGTTCGCTCCTCAGTTTAGCGGCGCAGTGCTCGGCCCAGTCGATGTGCATTTGCAGACTTCTCCTGCCAAAGTCGGCGGTCATTTTCCAGTATGGACTTTGGTCCTGCAGGTTGAGTTCGCCCTCAAAGTAGTCGATGCTTTGGTCGATGTCGGAAAAGGAGGCCAGCTGCTGACGGCATGTGCTTGCGATGCCTTCGAAGTAGGCGATGTTTTTCCTCTTTGCTTCGGTTGCCCAGGAAGAACACCTGCATTAGCAGGGGCACGCGTGTATCGCCAATGGGGTTTTGCGTGGAGAGCCAGCTTAGAAGCTCGGTACGGCCATCTTCTGTAATGGAGCAGACATTCTTGTTGGGCTTTTCGCTTTGCTCGACGGTGGTGATCGTTATCCAGCCGTTTTTCTCCAGGGTACGCAGCTCGCGGTAAATTTGGCTGCTTTGCGCTTGCCAGAAGAAGTTCAGGGATTTGTTGAAAATCTCTCGGATCTCGTAGCCGGTCATGTCACCGTAATTGAGAAGGCCGAGTATCCCGTGTTTTAGCATCGTGCCCCGTCCTTTATGATGATATTCCACTTGTGCACTATGATTATAGGCTACGGAAGGGCGATGCTGGGGGACGAGACGTAATGGTTCGGTAAAGGTGTGCCGGGTGCGCGGGCGGATTTGAAATGAGTGGCGGAACGAGTGACGGAGAAACGTGCACTTTGAGATGACTGGCGGCAAAACGCGCATTTTGCTGCCGAGTTTAGTCCCGTAGGGGACTTCGAGTCCAAGCGAGGTTCAAACGAGTGGCGGTAAATCACTCGTTTTGGGGGTTTGTCAAGAAGTCTGTGTAAGTCCCATTTCTCTTACAGGTACCTCTCGAT
>OLPZ01001012.1_pt1 | contig 20063 bp, 13 predicted proteins | sample 1672711 | NCBI WGS metagenome assembly OLPZ01 (sample SAMEA3136716, study PRJEB25190) | human gut metagenome
AGCGGCGGCGTCACCGTCCGCAAGCCGGGGGACTACGTGGCCAAGGCCATCGAGCTGGCCGGGGGGACCTATGCCTTCCGCGATCTCAAAGCCGACGAAAACGCCCAGGCCACCACCACGCTCCAAATGGAGGCCTTCTACACCGGCGCAAAAGACGCAGATATTTTGATCTACAACAGCACCATCGAGGGCGAGCTGACCACCATCGACCAGCTTCTGGACAAAAGTCCGCTCCTGGCGGATTTTCAAGCGGTCAAAGCGGGCAACGTCTGGTGTACCGGCAAGAACCTCTTCCAGGAGAGCCTGGGCCTCGGCGATATGATGGTCGATTTCCACACCATCTTCACCGACCCCAGCGTCTCCGACGACGCCCTGACGTATTTACACAGACTGACCTGAGACAGGAGGGGACCCCCATGCGACGGGAGACAAAACGATATACCGTAGCTTTCGTCATCCTGGCCGTGTTGTTGGTCAGTTTCGTGGTTTGGAACCTGAACGCGGGGAGCTATGGCATCTCCGTGGCTCAGGTCATGCAAATTTTCCTGGGAAACGGGAGCGACGCCACCGCCAGCCGGGTCGTGTGGGACATCCGCCTGCCGAGAGTGCTGGCGGCCATCCTGCTGGGCGGAGCGCTCTCTGTGGCGGGGTTTCTGCTTCAGACGTTTTTCGCCAACCCCATCGCGGGGCCCTTCGTGCTGGGCATTTCCTCCGGGGCAAAGCTGGTGGTCGCCATGACCATGATCTTCTTCCTCCAGCGGGGTCTGCTCTCCAACTCTGTGGTGATGATCGCCGCCGCCTTCGTGGGGGCCATGCTCTCCATGGCCTTTGTGCTGCTGGTGGCCCGCAAAGTCCGCAGTATGTCGATCTTGATCATCTGTGGCATTATGATCGGCTACATCTGCTCGGCCCTGACCGACTTTGCCGTGACCTTCGCCGACGACGCCAACATCGTGAATCTCCACAACTGGTCCATGGGCAGCTTTTCCGGCATCACCTGGTCCAACGTGCGTGTCATGGCGGTGACGGTGGGCGTGGCGTTGGTCTGGGCTTTTTTGCTGTCCAAACCCATGGGGGCCTTTCAGCTGGGGGAGGGCTATGCCCTGAGCGTGGGGGTCAATGTCCGCCGGTTCCGGGTGGAGCTGATCCTGCTCTCCAGCGTTCTCTCTGCCTGCGTCACGGCCTTTGCCGGCCCGATCTCCTTCGTGGGCATCGCCGTGCCGCATCTGATCCGAAGCCTCTTTGGGTCGGCCAAGCCCATCCTCATCATCCCTGGGTGTTTTCTGGGGGGCGGGGTGTTCTGCTTGTTCTGTGACCTCATCGCCCGGACGGTCTTTGCGCCGGTGGAGCTGAGCATCAGCTCGGTCACAGCCCTCTTTGGGGCACCGGTGGTCATTTATATGATGATCCGCCGCCAGACCAAGCGGACCTGAGAAAGGGGGAGGCGCTATGCAAGCGTTTTATCTGCAAACCCAGAACATGACCGTGGGCTACGACAAGCCCCTCATCGAGCACATCGACCTCCGCCTGCGCCGGGGGGAAATCATGACGCTCATCGGCCCCAACGGGGCGGGGAAATCCACGATCTTAAAGACCATCGTCCGCCAGCTGCGCCTCCTGGGCGGCGTGGTGGAGCTGGACGATTATGGTTACGTGGTCACGCATGGCTATCTTGAAACCTCGGTGCCGGGCGTGTACGCGGCCGGTGATCTGCGGGCCAAAAACCTGCGGCAAGTGGTTACTGCCACCGCTGATGGCGCTATTGCCGCGGTGGAGTTGGAACGGTACGCCAAGCGGATGAGCGAGAAAACCGGCTTGATGCCACAGCGTCCGGCCTCTTACGTCTATGAGCAGTCCACAGCGAAGACAAATGCCGCTTCGTTGGACGCCACAGCGCCCGCGCCGGCACCCGCCAAACGCAGCGCCGATGCCGGCGCCGCGGCGAACGCCGTCAAGAAGTCCAGCGAATTGTTCTCCGACGCCACCAGACAGCAGCTCAACGTGGTCTTTAGCCGTATGTCTCGGCCGGTTACGCTTGCTCTAGAACTGGACGATACGCCGCTGTCCACGGAACTGCGGGGATTCATTGATGCGTTGGTCGCGTTGTCCGGCGGCAAGCTGAAATCGACGGTGGTTGATGGCGAGTACAAGAAGGACGATACGGGCCGTGCGGTGTTCGACGTTGACAGCGTGCTGCCCGCCGCGCGCCCATGTGTGCGCATGGTGGTGGACGGCGAGCCGACCGGCCTCGCCTTCCATGGTGTGCCTTCCGGCCATGAATTCAATTCGTTTGTGCTGGGTCTGTACAACGTGGCCGGTCCTGGTCAGCCGTTGGGCGATGATCTGATCGATCGGTCGCGGTCCATCACGGACCCGTTGGACATTATGGTTCTCGTCTCGCTCACCTGCACGATGTGCCCGGAGACCGTGCTCGCTTCCCAGCGTATCGCCTCGCTGAACCCGGCCGTGCGCGCCGAGGCCTACGATGTTGCGCATTTTCCCGAGCTTAGGGACCATTATGGCGCGATGAGCGTGCCCTGCATCGTCATAACACGGGCTGACGGCACGCAGCAGGTCGAGTTCGGCAAGAAGAGCATCCCGCAGATGCTCGAATTGGTCGGCGCGTAAATACGATTTGTTTCGATTTGTCGCCGGACGGTCCAAGGTATATGGGAACGCCTCGGCTGCTGGACCGGTTCATCACAGCAGCCGAGGCGTTTGATAAAGACTTTTATGGAATCTTACTTGCTGAAAACCTTCTTAAACAAGGTGGAGGAGGCCTTGGCGAAGGCAAACTGGCTGAGGCCGGCATCCATGGAAACGGTGTTGGCGTTGGCGATCTGGTCGAAGGTGTTGTTCTGCATTTTTTCTTCCTTTCACGCGGTTCGTCGTTTCGTTTGTTGGTTCATGCTTCGTGTGGAGCCGTTTGTTCTGTTGTGGCTTCATTGTAAGCATTCCTCTGGTGCGGGGTCTCGCCGGTTTCGTCGCTTCTTTTGTATTTTCATCTGGTAAACAGAAGTAAATGCTTGTGACAGAGGCAGATTGCATATGCATGGGTGCTTCGTGGAAGCTGATTCTGAGTGCCGTTGCATGTTACAGCAGTGATGGCGATGCGCAGCTGTCGCGTTCGACAAGCTGTGTGGGAAGAATGAAGTAATTCTGGCCCACCTTTCCTTCCCACGCTTCGAGAATCAGATCGATGCATTGTCTGGCGATGAGATCGAATGGCTGCCTGATGGTCGTCAGGGATGGACACATGCTTGCCGCAGGATAGACATCGTCGAAACCGATGATCGATAACTGTTCGGGCAGACTGATGCTGTGCTGTCGGGCGGCGCGATAGACGTTGATCGCGCCGAGATCGTTGAACGCGAAGATGGCGGTCGGTCGGTCCTGCTCCCTCATTTCCAAGAGATCGCATGCCGCCTAGTGGGTTGCGTTCGATGACGTTACGGAGACAGCTGCTGGCCTCGTTTCTTGTTGAGTATTCTTCGGAATCCGGTCCGGCGCAGCTTACGGTGATGCCGATGCCAAACTCTCTGGCGTATGAAGTTGTCTCCTTGACCATCTCCATGGATCCGTTGTTGGTCATTTCGCTGACGACCAGTTCTACGGGAACCTTGGATTTCCGGCGGCCCTGTAGAAGATGCTTGTCCAAAGCCACGATGGCTGGATTCTCCCCTGCAACCGTATCGAGGATACTCAATGACGATCCCTCGCTGTCTGTCAAGGAGGCTACCCGTCAAAAAGTTCTGAACGCCAGTCTTGAATTGGGATATGAGAATGTGCCGCGATACCAGCGTGTCACCATTCCTCAGGACATCGCCTTGTTGGACAATGCCGTTCCGGACAAGAACTTGCAAGACAATGCCGTCCCTCCTCCACGGGAAGGAGTAGAGGAGGGACACGCTATCCGATCGTCAGATCAGTTCGAGATTGACATCGAGGCTGATCGGCTGATCGGCGGGGATGTGATACTGGGAGTGGACCGGCGACATCCAGGAATCGTCGCCTCCGACACCCATCTGCGCGGCGAGCACACGGAGGAACATGTGCTTCGGAGCCGGCAACTCGTCTTGGTGCTGGGCTTCTTCGATCATGAAGCTGGAATACGGCTGCAGGCTCACAGCGAACGGTGCGGCACCGTTCGCGCGGCTGACTCGCAGACCGTGTCCATTTTCATCGGTGATCTCCGCCCAACGGACCTCCTCGTGGTTGCCCGTCTCCTGCGGCATGAGATACGGAGCGTGATCCTTGAACGCATCGGTGCTCCACACGCCCAGCTTGGCGTGCTTGCGATCCTGGTACGTTTCCTCGGGACCAGCGCCGAAGAACCTCAGGTTCGAATACTGGACCGGCAAAGTCCATTCGATGCCAAACGCAGGAATGGTGGGCAGTTCGCCGGACTCGCCCGGATATTCCACATGCAGGTTCAGACGGCCAGTGGTATCGGCGGTGTATCCGACGGTGACCTTGGTGCGTTGCGGCGTGGCAAGCTCATACGTGTATACGGCCTTGAGCGTGTCTTCATCGACCTGTTCGATGACATTGTCCACGCAACGGGCGTAACGGCCGGCCACCATCCACTGGGCTCGCTCGAATCCATGGCCGGCGCCACGATCGTTGTCCGTCAGCGCGCGGAATGTGGTGATCGCCGGGCGACGCAGCACGAATTCGTGACCGTCGAACGTGTAGGAGACCAAGCCGCCCTGGGTGCGAGAAAGAAGAATCTCTCGTCCGGAACCCTGAACACCCGCATTCCAACGGCCAACAGTGACGATGCCGTCCGCAGGCAGGGCCGCATCTTCGGCTGCCTTCGTTCCGGCCACAATAGTCTGGCCGAAGGCGAGTTCGTACCCGGCAGGAGCCCAATCAGTCGCCTCGGCGAGGCGCTGGGACACTTCAAGCACCAGCTCATCGGCATTGGCGCGGTAGAGATCCACCGGCCATTCGACATCGAACGTGCATGCTGAATCGGCGGGCACGTCGAAGCGGCGCTCGGACTGCCACACCGGCTCTCCGTCAGCGAGGATGCGCAGCACGAACTGGTATCCGCCGGTCGAGATGAACAGGTTGTCGTTCTTGATGGACACCGAACGATCGGTCACGTCGATATGGACGTTGGAGTACAGCTGCTTGACCTCCTGGGCCTTCGGCGTGGGAGTGCGGTCGGCGAAGACCAGTCCGTTGCCGGAGAACTCGTAATCGCTCGGACGATCGCCGAAGTCTCCGCCATAGCACAGACGGGTGGAGCCGTCCGGCTGGGTGGCATAGATCGCCTGATCGATGAAGTCCCAGATGAAGCCGCCCTGATAGTGCGGGTAGCGCTCCAGTGCCGTGTATTCGTCCAGATTGCCGACCGAGTTGCCCATTGCGTGCATGTACTCGCAGGAGATGTACGGCTTCTGCGGATCGTTCTTGAGATATTCCTCAACCACATCGGCATGCTCGTACATGCGGGTTTCGATGTCGGTAACGTCGTCGTAGTCGCGGTTCTTCGTCACGCCCTCGTAGTGCACGGGACGGTTCGGATCGATGTCGTGCACGTGCTTGTACATGGCACGGAACACATCGCCGGTGTAGGACTCGTTGCCGAGAGACCAAATGACCACGCTCGGGTGGTTGTAGTCGCGGCGCACCATGCTGTTGACACGGTCGACGCAGGCGCCTTCCCAATGTGCCTTGCTTCCTGGAACCGCGGTTTCGGCGGTGACCACGTCGCCGGGCAGGCACCAGCTGCCATGGGTTTCGAGATTGGTCTCATCGATCAGGTAGATGCCGTACTCGTCGCACAGATCGTACCAACGTTCCTGGTTCGGATAGTGCGAGGTGCGGATGGCGTTGATGTTGTGACGCTTGCAGAAAATCACATCATCGATCATGTCCTGCTCGGTGATGGAACGGCCGCGCTTGGCGTCGAACTCGTGACGGTCCGCGCCCTTGAACACGATGCGCTTGCCGTTAAGGGTCATGATGCCGTTTTCGATGCGGAAGCGACGGAAGCCGACCTTCTGAACGGCAGCTTCGACGATGTTGCCGGCCTGGTCGATGACGTTGACTTCAAGTTCGTACAGAGATGGGCTTTCGGCGCTCCACGGCTCGAGGCCCTGCAAGGAACCGCTTGCGAACGTGGTATTGGCGTCGGCGTTGGTCGAGGCCTCCCATACCACGTTGCCTTCGGAATCCTTCAACGTGGCCGAGATGGTAGCGGCATCGGAGGCGTTGCGCACGGACAATGCGGCATCAAGAGAGGCGGTGCCGGACTCGGCGTCCCAATCGGCTTCGAGCTGCATGTTCTCGACATGGACGTGGGGCTGCGCCATCAGTTCGACAGAACGGAACAGACCGTGCAGACGCCAGAAGTCCTGGTCTTCAAGCCAGGATGCACTGGAATACTCGTAGCAGGCGACCGCTACGACGTTCTCTCCGTCATGCAGCAGGTCGGTGATATCAAACTCGTTGGGAGTGAATCCGTCCTCGCCGTAACCTGCGAACAGGCCGTTGACCCATACGTAGATTGCGGTTGCCATTCCATGGAAGACGATGGAGACGCTTCCTCCGGACTCCTTGGTGTCCGCAAGACGCTTGGACACAACGAACTTCCTGCGGTAGAGCGCCACGTGATTGTTTTCCGGAACATTCGGCTCCAGCGGATTCTCGTGGCCGTCCCACGGATACTGGATATTCACGTACTTGTTCTTCAGCAGGCCTGCCATCTGCAGATGGCCCGGAACCTGGGCGCGGCAGAAAGAGGAATCATCGAAGTTCTCAGCAACGAATGGCTCTTCGTTGAAGTCGATGTCGGAAGCCTGTACGATTTCGACGCGCCATTCTCCGTCAAGGCTTTGCGTGAGATCGGAGTGCTCGTCACTCTGCGGATCATGCGTGAAGCACTTGTGGTTGGAATGTGCCGGAGTGCGGTTGACTTCGAACACAGTCGCGTCGGTCAGCCACGTCTCGGATGCGTGCTCAACACGATTGCTGTTTGCCATGTTTCCTGCTTTCTTTCATTACTTCGTTGTGAATGATGTGGAAGCTAAACTTCCTTTACTGGTAATGATAAATGTTTTTTACTGAAAAAGCAAATCGTATTTACCGCCACGGTTTCCTCTGTTTTTCAAGCACTCTCACAAATATGTTTAAGCCGGTGACGGATAGGTTTTGCGTTATGGAAACTACTGCAACACGCCGGTAAAAGCCTTGATTACTAATGTTTTTTACTTCCGCTTATAAAACGGCGTATAGTTACAATACAAGATCAATGGGTGATCTAAGCTCCAACTATCGTAGAGGAGAAGAAAAATGAGCAACGCAACAGCCACGGACGGTGGAGTCCGCAAGGGGAAGCTCGGCCAGCGCATCGCCTACGCATGCGGTAACTTGGGTCAGTCTGCCTTCTACAACGCTATGAGCACGTACTTCGTTGTGTACGTGACCAGCTGCCTGTTCTCCGGTGTCGACAAGGCGTTGGCGGCCAAGCTTATCGGCGTCATCACCAGCCTTGTGGTGATTATCCGTATTGCAGAAATCTTCATCGACCCGTTGCTGGGCAACATCGTCGACAACACCACCACCAAATGGGGACGCTTCCGTCCTTGGCAGTTCATCGGCGGTGCTGTCTCAGCCGTGCTGCTCGCCATCGTCTTCAGCGGCATGTTCGGTCTGGTGAATGTCAACACCACGCTGTTCATCGTACTGTTCGTCATCACCTTCGTCGTGCTCGACGTGTTCTACTCCCTGCGTGACATCTCCTACTGGGGCATGATTCCGGCGCTGTCCTCCGACTCCCATGAGCGTTCCACCTACACCTCTCTGGGATCTTTCACCGGTTCCATCGGCTACAACGGCATCACTATCGTCGTCATCCCGATTGTCACCTACTTCAGCTACATGTTCACCGGCAAGCAGGCCGAAAGCCAGAGCGGCTGGACCGCATTCGGCATCATCGTTATGCTGCTCGGCATCATCACTGCTTGGACCGTTGCCTTCGGTACTAAGGAAAGCACCAGCGCCCTGCGCGCCAAGGCCCAGAAGAACGGCAACCCGCTCGAGGCGTTCAAGGCACTGTTCCAGAACGACCAGCTGCTGTGGGTCGCCCTGTCCTACCTGCTGTACGCCATCGCCAACGTGGCCACCACCGGCGTGCTCATGTACATGTTCAAGTTCATCCTGAACAACTCCGCCGCCTACTCCATCGTCGGCGTTGTCTCGGTCATCGCCGGCATCATCATGGCGCCGCTGTACCCGATTCTGAACAAGCGCATACCGCGTCGCTACCTGTACCTCGGCGGCATGGTGCTCATGGTCCTCGGCTACCTGCTGTTCATCGTCGGCACCAACAACCTCGCCGTCGTCACCGTCGGCCTGGTGTTCTTCTACCTGCCGCAGACCTTCATCCAGATGACCGCCATCCTCTCCCTGACCGACTCCATCGAATACGGCCAGCTGAAGAACGGCAAGCGCAACGAGGCCGTCACCCTGTCCGTGCGTCCGATGCTCGACAAGATCGCAGGCGCCTGCTCCAACGGTATCGTCGGTGCCGTCGCCATCGCCGCCGGCATGATCGGCTCCGCCACCGCCGCCGACATGACCGCCGCGAACATCCACACTTTCAAGGTCTGCGCCTTCTATGTGCCGCTGGCTGTCATCATCCTGAGCGGTGTTGTGTTCCTGCTCAAGGTGAAGATCAGCGAGAAGATGCACGCCGACATCGTCAAGCAGCTGGAAGAGCAGCTTAACGAAGGCTGATTCGCTCTCGGAAAGCGATTGGCGCGATTGATTTGCGATTGAACCGCGGTCGTCGCGCAGGAAGAGCCGCATGGTGGATGCCATGCGGCTCTTTCGTTTACCTACGTTCGTAGTGCGTGCTACGCTGTCGACTGAAAAGCAAAGCAACGATCCGTCATCAGCGGGGAGCTTCCGGAAGAACGGCGGCGGTCGTCGCGCGTAAATCGCGCGGTGCGATCGCAGGCTCAGTAGAACCGGCGGGATCGGCCCGAACAGCCGAACGTCAAGCGGTCGTATGAAACCTGTGCAGGGAAGCCTGCGTAAGAAAACAGGGGAGTGCGGCAAGCGAGGTGGTACCGCGGTGTCGGACGTGCGCAATCGCACGAAAATCATCGTCCTCGTAAAGTAAGTAATGAAACCGCCAAACGAGGAGCATACGGTGAGCGAATCCACCAATCATGTGTATCCGAAGGCTGCTGCCGGCGAGCAGAGCGCCAATGTCGCGCCGAACCCCAGCTTCCCCAAGCTTGAGGAGTCCGTGCTTGACTACTGGGACAAGGACGGCACCTTCCAGAAGTCCATCGAACGCCGTCCTTCCGGCGATCACAGCCAGAACGAATTCGTCTTCTTCGACGGTCCGCCGTTCGCCAACGGCCTGCCGCACTATGGCCACCTGCTGACCGGTTACGCGAAGGACGTCATCCCGCGTTACCAGACCATGAAGGGCCACCGCGTCAACCGCGTGTTCGGCTGGGACACGCACGGTCTGCCGGCCGAGCTTGAAGCCCAGAAGGAACTGGGCATCGACTCCGTCGACCAGATCAAGGAACTGGGCATCGACAAGTTCAACGACGCCTGCCGCGCGTCCGTGCTCAAGTACACGAACGAGTGGAAGGACTACGTGCACCGTCAGGCCCGTTGGGTCGATTTCGAGCACGGCTACAAGACCCTGAACATCACGTACATGGAGTCCGTGATGTGGGCCTTCAAGCAGCTGTACGACAAGGGTCTGGCCTACCAGGGCTACCGCGTGCTGCCGTACTGCCCGAAGGACCAGACGCCGCTGTCCGCGCACGAGCTGCGCATGGACGCCGACGTGTATCAGGACCGTCAGGACACCACCGTGTCCGTGGCCGTGAAGCTGCGCGACGAGGAGGATGCCTACGCCGTCTTCTGGACCACCACTCCGTGGACCGTTCCGACCAACTTCGCCATCGTGGTCGGCGCCGACATCGACTACGTCGAGGTGCGTCCGACCGAAGGCAAGTTCGCTGGCAAGAAGTTCTACCTCGGCAAGCCGCTGCTTGGCTCCTACGAGAAGGAACTTGGCGAGAACTACGAGATCGTGCGCGAGCTTAAGGGCGCCGAAATGGAAGGTTGGCGCTACTACCCGGTCTTCCCGTACTTCGCAGGCGACGAGAACGCCGCCGAGGGCAAGGTGCCGGGGCCGGAAGGCTACCAGATCTTCACCGCCGACTACGTCGACACCGTTGAAGGTACCGGCCTGGTCCATCAGGCCCCCTACGGCGAGGACGATATGAACACGCTCAACGCCAAGGGCATCAAGAGCGTGGACGTGCTCGACGCGGGCTGCAAGTTCACGTCGCTGTGCCCGGATTACGAGGGCATGTACGTGTTCGACGCCAACAAGCCGATCCTGCGCAACCTGCGCGCCGGTGACGGCCCGCTGGCCCGCATCCCCGAAGAGCAGCGCGCCATCCTCTTCCAGGAGAAGAGCTACGTGCACTCCTACCCGCACTGCTGGCGTTGCGCCACCCCGCTGATCTACAAGCCGGTGAGCTCCTGGTTCGTGGCCGTCACCAAGATCAAGGACCGCCTGCTCGAACTCAACCAGCAGATCAACTGGATTCCGAACAACGTGAAGGACGGCCAGTTCGGCAAGTGGCTGGCGAACGCACGCGATTGGTCGATCTCCCGCAACCGTTTCTGGGGCTCTCCGATCCCGGTATGGGTTTCGGACGATCCGAAGTACCCGCGTGTGGACGTGTACGGTTCACTCGATGAGCTCAAGGCCGACTTCGGCGATTATCCGCGCGATCATGAGGGCAACATCAACATGCACCGCCCGTACATCGACGAGCTGACCCGCGTCAACCCGGACGATCCGACCGGCAAGAGCCACATGCACCGCATCAGCGACGTGATGGACTGCTGGTTCGAATCCGGTTCCATGAGCTTCGCCCAGTACCACTATCCGTTCGAAAACAAGGAAACCTTCGAACAGCACTTCCCGTGCGACTACATCGTGGAATACATCGGCCAGACCCGTGGCTGGTTCTACGTGCAGCACGTCATGGCCACCGCCCTGTTCGACAGGCCGGCGTTCAAGAACGTGATCTGCCACGGCATAGTGCTCGGCTCCGACGGACAGAAGATGTCGAAGCATCTGCGCAACTATCCGGACGTGAACGGCGTGTTCAACGACTTCGGCTCCGACGCCATGCGCTGGTTCCTGATGAGCTCGCCGATCCTGCGTGGCGGCAACCTGATCGTCACCGCCGATGGCATCCGCGACACCGTGCGCCAGGTCATGCTGCCGGTGTGGAGCTCCTACTACTTCTTCACCCTGTACGCGAACGCCGCCGGGTATGACGCCCGTATGCTGCGTGCCGACGAAGTGGCGAAGCTGCCGGAAATGGACCGCTACCTGCTGGCCCGTCTGCGCCGCCTAGTGGAGAAGACCCAGCATGCGCTGGACAACTTCTACATTTCCGACGCGTGCGATGCGGCGAGCGACTTCATCGACGTGCTGACCAACTGGTACATCCGCAACAACCGCGAACGTTTCGGTGCGGGCGATGAGAACGCGTTCAACACGCTGTACACCGTGCTCGAAACCTTCATGCGCGTGCTGGCCCCGCTGGCTCCGATGGAAGCCGAAGCCGTGTGGCGCGGCCTGACCGGTGGCGAATCCGTGCATCTGGCCGACTGGCCGTTCCTGAAGGATAAGCTGACCGGCGAAACCACCGAATTGGGTGCTGTGCTGCAGGATGACGCCGCGCTGGTGGCTGCGATGGAGAAGGTGCGTGAGGTTGTCTCCGGCACGCTTTCCATGCGTAAGGCCAAGCAGATTCGCGTGCGCCAGCCGCTCGCCAAGCTGACCGTGGTGGTCGAGAACCCGGATGCGGTCGCCGCCTACAGCGACGTGTTGAAGGGCGAGCTCAACGTGAAGGATATCGAGTTCTGCACGCTGGAGGACGCCGGCTCCCATGGTCTGAAGATCGTGAACGAGCTGCGCGTGAACGCGCGTGTGGCCGGCAAGCGCCTGCGTAAGGACGTGCAGTTCGCCATCAAGGCGTCCAAGAGCGGTGCCTGGCATGTGGACGCCGCCGGCGTGCCTGTGTGTGAGACTCCGAACGGCGAGATTGCGCTTGAGGAAGGCGAATACGAGCTGATCAACCGTGTGGAGGAGGAGAACGCGCAGGAGGCTGCGAACTCCGTGTCCGCCGCGCTGCCGACCGGTGGCTTCGTGATCCTCGACACCGAACTGAACGACGACCTGCTGGCCGAAGGCTACGCCCGCGACGTGATCCGCGCCGTGCAGGAGGCCCGTAAGGCCGCTGGCCTGGAAATTTCCGACCGCATCACGCTGAAGGTGACCGTGCCCGCGGACGATGTGGCCAAGGTCGAACAGTTCAAGGACCTCGTGGCGCATGACACCTCGTCCGACAGTGTAAGCGTCGAAGCCGGCGCCGAGCTGGGCGTGGAGGTTGCTAAGGTCTGAGGTGGTTGGCTGGGTGGCTGACTGACGATAGTATGTGGGGGTGTGTTTCTCCTGTCGAGTTTGGCAGGAGAAACACACCCCCTACTACTATTTGTGTTGGGGCGTACTACGTATGCACAGGTATTTGGCGACGATAATCTTCGAATCAATCATTTCGTTTTTATCTTTTGCTGGAATGCGGTAGAGTAAAGACTATTCAGGGGGGTATCTGTAAAGGAGCAGGTTATGGTTCTATTAGCTCGTAAAGATGAGGAAGGCAATACTCAGGCTTTGTATGACCATCTTCATGGTGCAGGAAGATTGGCTAGTGGTTTCGAGGATGAATTCGCTGATATTTCACGTACGGCAGCCGTCTTGCATGATGTCGGGAAGGTTGCTCAGCAGTTCCAAACATATCTGTTATCGGATGATGGGCATAGGGGAGATGTGCAGCATGCCCGTCAAGGGGCGTTTGTCGTCAATGATTTTTTCGAGTCGAAAGGGGAAATTGAAGAGATAGCAAAGGAAATTCTTGAGCTTGCCATTTCTAAACATCACGGAGGTCTTCCTGATTGCATTGACGAGTCCGGGAATAGAGCTTTTCTTCTTGGGTTCACGGAGTCGGACAAAAGCAACGAGAAGTATGCGTATCAAGAAATCAAGCGGGGGCTTAACGGTTTGGCGCTCGATCTGCAATCGAATTTCCGAGGTTCAGCGGAAGATATCGCTTGTTTCCTGAAGAAAATTAAATCGCTGAGGCTGTCGAAAGATAGCATATACTTCTATCTAGGTTTGCTCGTTAAACTGATTTATTCGCGACTGGTGGATGCGGATAGGACGGATGCTGCTTGTTTCGAGACCCGAAAACAGTATCGGCCTAATGCGGTTGATTGGCAGAATCTGATTAGTCGACTCGATAAAAACATGAGATCTTTTGATTCGAGTTCGGAAATAAACAGGATAAGACATCAGATTAATGAACAGTGTTGTTTGGCGGGGGCGCGGGAAACCGGGATTTATCGTTTGTCGATTCCGACTGGCGGCGGTAAAACGTTGGCGTCGCTAAATTTTGCGTTGCATCATGCGCTGAAGACAGGAAAGCGCCGGATCATTTACGTGATTCCATATTTGTCTATCACAACTCAGACGGCAAAGACTTTCCGAGATGTACTTGGTCTGAACTCTGATAGCGATGTTCTATTGGAGCATTACTCCACTGCAGGTATGCAACGTTCCGCTGATGTAGCGGATAATGCGTCGAGTGAGTTTGAGGATGCCGGGGAGCATCAGCGCAAGTTGGCGGCAGAGCGTTGGGACAATCCGATAATTGTTACCACTATGGTGGAATTCCTTGAGACTGTCATGTCTGCTCGCGGAACCAAACTCCGGAAATTCCATAATATGGCCGACAGTGTCATCATTTTTGATGAAATACAGTCGTTGCCGATGAACACAATCAATCTGTTCAATGAGATCGTCAGCTTCCTATCGAAGATTACCAATTCAACGATTCTTTTGTGCTCTGCGACGCAGCCGTTACTTGAAAAAACCAAACGAGAGAATCTGCTTCTTTCGGAAAAGCCTGATCTTATTGCTGAAACGGAAAGCTATGAAGACAAGCTTCGACGTACAAGAATTGTTGCTTCAGCTGAAAATAAAAGCTGCGATGAACTAGGGCAGATTATTTATCAGCAGGCGCGGAAGAACGGCAATTGCTTAGCAATCGTCAACCTGAAAAAGGAAGCGCGTGAGATTTTCCAATGCTTGGAACGACTTGATGTGAATCATGAGTTTGAGCTGATTCGTCTCAGTACTGCCATGTGTGGAAGGCATAGAACGGATTGTCTGAACAGAATCGGTGCGCTACTTGATCCAGGTAATCCGAAACCTGTGATTTGTGTGAGTACACAGCTTATTGAGGCAGGTGTTGACATTTCGTTTGCTTGCGTGGTCAGGGCGATGGCTGGTCTGGACAGTATTATGCAGGCCGCTGGGCGCTGTAATAGGAATGGTGAATCGGTAGAACCAAAGAATGTGTATGTCTATCCATTGAAAGATGAAGACAGCATGGAAAGGTATCTGCCGGATATCGCAATGGGTAAGCAGCTCACTTTACAGATTATGGAGAACTATTCATTTTGGAAAGAGTCGTCGGCATCAGAAAACAAACGATTGCAAAATAAGACATGAATAAATCGATAGAACAGCAACGAAACTGAGCAAACCCCCTTAAATTACAACGAAAATGCGCCACGCCCGAACATTGCTTTCGTTTGCAAAGAAACTCCGCTGGATATAAACTGTCAGCAATTCAAAGCGCAAGCAACGAAGCAAACGCAACAAGGAGGACGACAATGAGTGTCGAAATCTCTGCCGAAAATCGGCAGGAATATCAGGCATGGACGCCGGTTGAGGAAGACTTGGAAGGTCTTCCCAAGAACATTTACGACGTCATCCTGCAAATGCGCGTCGACTGCAGCACAACTGACCGCAACCGCATGCCTTACTACGGTGCAGTCGATGATATCGACGAATTTACCGACATCCCGTACATCGACGATGGGACCCGAGCCCACCAACTCGACATCTACATTCCACACGACGCGATAATGTGCGCCGCTCGCAATTTGCCTGTCTACATCGACGTGCACGGAGGCGGATTTGTCTACGGCTACAAGGAGCTCAACCGCAACTTCTGCATCGCATTGGCCCGACGCGGATTCGCGGTTATCTCCATCAGCTATCGCGTTTACCCACAAGCCGATTTCCTCGGACAATTGCAGGACGTGAATGCGGCCATTGGCTGGTTGCAGAATCATGCGGATGAGTACCCGATCGACCCGAATCGTATGGGTATCACCGGGGATTCCGCCGGAGGCTGTCTATCCCTGTACACGCTTGCAATCCAATCCGACCCAGAATTGCTGGATCGGGAAAAACTGGGATTCAAGCAGACAAATCTTAGGTTCGGTGCCTTGGTGTCCGGCAAATTCGATCTCAGTGAGTATGTGGATGATACTCCGATCACTGACGATAATGAGCCGGATCTGCTTCGCATCCTCGCCAAACCGTTGTTCGGCCGGTTCATCGATGCAGCCGAGTGTTCGAAAATCTATTCGCTCAGGAATCTGACCGGCAAGCTGCCGCCATTGTTCCTGACAACCAGTAGCGATGACTTTATCCAATATGAGTCACTTGCACTGGCTGACGCATTGGCGCGTAACCATGTCGATTTTGAGCTACATGATATCCGACCAGCAAAAGGCGAAGCACTGGGACACATATTCCCGGTCGGTTTGCCGTGGCTGGAGGAAAGCGAATACGTGCTCGACCGATTGAAGACCTTCACGTATGAGGTCATGTAAGAGCTTTTTGTCTCAATGAAAAGGAAAACAAAAGGAAGGTTCAATGATGAACAAGACAATCAAGATAATCGCCACAGCAACGGCTGCCTTGATGATGATTGCCGGCGTGTCCGCCTGCGGCTCCGATACAGGTGGTGACAGCGACAAGGGTCGTGTCTATTACCTGAATCTGAAGCCGGAAGCCTCCGACAAGTGGAAGGCGTTGGCCGAAGAATATCAGAAGGAGACCGGAATCAAAACCACCGTGCAGACCGCGGCCTCCGGCACGTATGAGCAGACGTTGAAATCCGAAATCGCGAAAGACAATGCACCGACATTGTTCCAGGTGTCCGGCAATGTGGGCTTGGCCCGCTGGAAGAAGTACACAGCCGACATGTCAGACAGCGAACCCTATAAGCAGCTGCGAGACCAGAGCACTGCACTGAAAGGCGATAACGGTGAAATCCTTGGCGTCCCGTTCGTCATCGAATCCTACGGGTTGATCTACAACAAGGATCTGCTCAATAAGTATTTCCAGGCGGACTGGTCGACCATCAAGAGCATCGACGATTTGGTCGGGTTCAAAGCGTTGAAGACCGTCGCTGATGAGATTCAAGAGCATAAGGATGATCTTGGCGTCAAAGGCGCGTTCACCTCAGCCGGATTCGACTCCAGTTCCGACTGGCGTTTCAAGGAACAGTTGGCCGCCATCCCATTGTCGTACGAGCTGGACGGTGTGACTGAACAGCCTGCGACCATCAAGGGCACTTATCTTCCGGAGTTCAAGCAGACGTTCGACCTGTATTTGAAGGATTCCACCGTCTCTCCGACTGAACTGAGCGCCAAGACCGGTAATGATGCGACCTCTGAGTTCGCTCTCGGTGAGGGTGTTTTCTACCAGAACGGAACCTGGGCGTGGAGTGACCTGCAGAAGGAAGGCGTCAAGGCCGACATGGTTGGCGCCATCCCAATCTACATGGGTCTGCCCGGCGAAGAGGAAAAGGGTCTGGCGACCGGTTCTGGCGACAACTACTGGGCCATCAACAACAAGGTGTCCGAAGCCGACCAGCAAGCCACCAAGGACTTCCTCAAATGGGTCATCACCAGTGACAAGGGTAAGAAGGCCATGACCGATGACATGGGCTTCGTCACGCCATTCAAGTCGTTCAGTGACATGAAGTCGTCGAACCCGATTGTCCAAGCCGATCAGGAGATGGCTGACGCCGGTAAGCAGGATGTGTCTTGGGCCGGCATTATGTTCATGCCCTCCCAACAGTGGAAAGACGGCGTCGGCAGTGCGATGCTCGAATACGCGCAGGGCACCGGAAAATGGGATGCGGTGAAGACCGCATACGTTGACGGTTGGGCCAGCGAATACGAGGGCACCCACTGATAGGCCTTCTGAAGGGTTCCAGGCTCCCATCCCCTTTCTCTTTCGGCTTGGAATCGTTCAGGAGTTGGCGTGGCCTGATGTTTCGACTGCATCGGGCCACCCTTCTCAATTTTTTAGGATCAACGAGGAGTTAACTGTGACCACCATCGCAATGATGCAAATGCGTGTGCAACCCAACGAGCTCAACCGGAATCTGTGGCATATGAGGGAGCTGCTGTCCCTAGTCGGGGACGCCGATGTCGCCCTGTTCCCAGAATGCTGCGACCTCGGATGGGCAGCTGACTCGGCCCCCGAGCAGGCGGAACCTATCCCAGAGGGGAGTACATATCAGAGAATAAGAGATATGGCGGTCGACTTCGATATCGGTATCATCGCCGGAATCACGGAACGTGAAGGCGACCATATATATAACTCCGCGGTATTCATCTCAAATACCGGGGAACTGTTAGGCAAGCATAGGAAAATCAACCTCGTTCCCGATGTCGAAGACATGTATACTTCCGGAACATCGGTCAACGTGTTCGATACTAAGTATGGTCGAATCGGCATCGACATATGCGCCGACAACCACATGGAATCGATCATGATTGGCGAAGCCATGGCGAAAATGGGCGCCAAGATGATTCTCGCACCATCGTCATGGGCTGTACCTCCTGAACGATTAGGAGAAGCATATGGAGAGGAGTGGAAGATGCCTTTCCACCATCTCTCATCAAAATTCGGGGTGGATGTATTCTCAGTTAGTAATATCGGTCCAGTTGTTGATGGAGCATGGACTGGTTGGACCTGCATCGGCAATTCGATTGCCATAACCGACAATGGTTGCTCGACAACGATGCTCACCTACGGAGAGCACGCTGAAGAAGTCAAACTGATTGATTCATCCCATTAATGTGAATAACGAAAGTGGGCTTGCTCCAATGGTGAGGCAAACCCACTTTGTTCTTTCAAATCAGTCGAGCTCCAGACCGTCGCCGTTCTTGTACGGACTTATCTTCTCATAGGCGGCAGCGAGGCCTAGTAGTATTCGCTCGCTGTCTTGTGCGCCGGCGAAGGAGAGTCCGATTGGCATGTTCTGACTGTCACGACCGGCGGGGACGCTGATTTCCGGCAGGTGCGCGCTGCTAGCCAGATAGGAGGCGGCGTATGGGTCGTCGCTGTCGCACTTGTAGGTGCTGTCCTTGGCGTCATGGCGGACGCTGGCGACACAGCTCATGGTCGGGTAGATGAGAGCATCGACGCCGTTCTTGATCATGGTTTGTTCGACAGTGTTGGTGAGTGCCGGCATCTTCTCGTAGATAATCGATTGGACTTCGTCGCTCTTAAACTTGCCGGCGCTCTTCACGTTCGTCTCGTAGCCTTTGATTCGAGCAGGATTGACAGGAGTATTCGTGTCAGCCAGGTCTTTGCTCTTGTCTATCAGCTGTTGAACCGTCTTGGCCTTGCTTCGTCCGTCGTAGCGCATGTAGGTTTCATAGTTGGTGACGAATTCGGCGTCACCGACCGGTCCCATGATGCTGCTCCATAAGCCGGTGTAGGACGTCCAAGTTTGGCCAGGAAGCATGCAATCTCGTTAGCAAATGAGGATTTTGGAGTTTTCTGGCGGAGCGCAATTTCCCATGTCGATTTTGAATGCCGCATGCCATAAGGTCACCAGGCCTATGGGATACGACAATATCAGGGTCTGGCGTCGTGATTTTGAAATCGCTTGCAGCCTATGGAAAAAACACTATATCGATGAAACAAGAAAACAGCATAGACAGGAGGATGTAATAACCATGTATCTTGAACCGAATCGAGATGATCGTGATTACCTGTATGGAAGGTTGTTGGCGCTTGCCGACAATTTCGAGGAAAGCGTCTTGCGTAAGCAGGGAGTCAAGGACCGTCCAACCAATGCAATCAAATTGATGAGCAATTTCACGGCGAAGCCCTATACGACGTGGGGCACATTGTGGAAGCAGCTTACGCCATACCTTAAATCGGCAAACGGTGGTTCCTGGTTCTGTAATGAAGTCGACGATGTTATGGCTTTGTTTAAGGAAGGGGATTTTGAAGATAATAAGGCGCTTTCGCCAATGTTTCTTCTGGGATATTCATGTCAGCGGAGAGCATCTTGATATGAACTGATTTTTGTTCCGCATTTCCCCTAACTCGATGGGAGATGATGGAACCATGGCAAAAGGAACGAGATACACGCCGGAGTTCAAGGCGAAGGCCGTCAGGCTGTTGACCGAGTCGCGCGGCTCGTATTCGTCGGAGACCAAGGCGATCGAACAGGCCGCCAAGGATCTGGGGGTCGCGCCGGAGACGCTGCGCCGTTGGCGCAACAAGACGGACGCCACGGTCGCGGCGGAGACCAAGCAGTCGGCCGAAGACGCGATGGCGGAGTTGAGGAGTTTGCGGGCCGAGGTCGCGCGATTGAGGCGGGCGAACGAGATATTGACGACGGCGTCGGCTTTTTTCGCGGCACGGCTCGACCCGACACGGCGTTGATGGTCGCTTACATCGACGAATTCAAGGACCGTTTCAGGGGCGGGCCGATCTGCAGGGTGCTGGCCGCTTCGCTGGACTGCGGGTTCATCACGCCGCGCGGCTACCGCATGTTCAGATCCAGGCCCGTCAGCCGCATGGCCGCCAGGCACGAGGCGCTGGCCCGCGACATCCTCGAGATCCATGCCGATTTCTTCATGGCCGTGTACGGGTACCGCAAGACGCGCGCCCAGTTGTTGGCGCGGGGCTGGGATCCGGCCGAGATCGGCCGCGACCAGGTGATGAACGTCATGCGGGAATCGGGAATCCGCGGCGTGCGCCGCGGCAGGACGCCCGTCACCACCAAACAGGCGAAGGGCGCGGGCGGCGGGCCCGACCTCGT
>OLPZ01001013.1_pt1 | contig 20062 bp, 16 predicted proteins | sample 1672711 | NCBI WGS metagenome assembly OLPZ01 (sample SAMEA3136716, study PRJEB25190) | human gut metagenome
TTGAAAAAAGCCGCGACCTCGAAAACGTGGTGCTCATCGGCATCAAAACGCGCGGTGTGCCGCTTGCGGAGCAGATTGCGGCGAACATTGAGACGCACACCGGTGTAAAGGTGCAAACCTGCACACTGGATATTACATTCTACCGTGACGACCTGACAAAGCGGCACGACCTGCCAACCGTGAACACGCAGACGCTTCCGGTCGACCTCAACGACAAGGAAGTCATTTTGGTGGACGATGTGCTGTTTACGGGCCGCACGGTGCGCGCGGCGATCGACGCGGTATTTCGTTTCGGGCGGCCGGCGCGCATTCGGCTGGTCGTTTTGGTCGACCGCGGTCACCGCGAGCTGCCCATTCGCCCTGATTTTGTGGGCAAGAATATCCCCACCTCTCTACGTGAGATCATCGCCGTGCATTTGGAAGCAGTGGACGGCAAGACGAACGTGGAAATCTACGAGCAGGACGAGAACGAACCGGAAATCTACGGGCAATGACCCGCTTTTAGTGCAAAAATCAAATTAAAAGAAGGTATAAACATGGCTGTAATTTTGGCAAGCAGTTGCCTTTTGGGCTGCGAATGCCGCTATAAGGGCGACGGCTGCAAGTGCGATGCGCTCATTAAGCTTGCAGAAAGCAACACGATCATCGGCGTATGTCCCGAGCAGATGGGCGGCCTGCCCACGCCCCGCGACCCGGCGGAGCGGCAGGGTGACAAGGTGATCTCCTGTGCAGGCAAGGACGTGACGAAGGCGTACACAAAAGGCGCAGAGACGGCGCTGTACTTTGCGAAGCTGAACCACGTGGATTTTGCCGTGATGAAGGCGAAAAGTCCGTCCTGCGGCAAGGGACTCATTTACGACGGCACGTTTACGGGCAACAAGATTCCCGGCAACGGTGTAACCGTGGAGCTTCTGAACGCGAACGGCATCCCGGTGTTTACAGAGGACGAATTGGATCAGCTTCCACTGTAAAGCAAAACATCTTAACATAAAGAATTAGGCCTGCTGCGCTTTGCGGCGGGCTTTTTGCTTGAAGATATAAAGAAAAGCTGTGCGTAAAGTTTTGTTGCTTTACGCACAGCTTTTTGAAATTTTATGTAATGCTATTTTGCTTTACAGCTTACTTCTCGTCGAAGAACGCCTTGAAGCCCTTGTAGGCCATGTAGACATCGAGCTTGGAGACAACCTCAAACGGTGCGTGCATGGAAAGCACCGGCACACCGATGTCGAGCACGTCGACATTGAGGTTCGCGATGAACTTTGCGACCGTGCCGCCGCCGCCCTGATCGACCTTGCCGAGCTCACCGATCTGCCAAAGCACGCCTGCATCGTCAAACGTGCGGCGGATTTTGGCGACGAACTCTGCGTTCGCGTCGGACGTACCGCCCTTGCCGTGTGCGCCGGTGTACTTGGCTATGCCCAGACCGCCGTTGATGTAGGTGGAGTTCTGTGCCTCGTAAACGGAAGCATAATGCGGATCATATGCCGCGGTGACGTCGGCGGAAATGCAGGTGGACTTGGAGAGCACGTGGCGCGGCTCTTCACCCTCTGCCTGCGCGAGGTCAGCGATGAAGTAACGCATGTACTCGGAGTTGAGGCCCGTGTTGCCGTCGCTGCCGGTCTCTTCCTTATCGGTGAGCACAGTGACGACGGTCTGCACCGGGTTCTTGCAGTTGAGGATAGCTTCAAGTGCCGGGTATGCGCAAACGCGGTCATCGTGGCCGTAAGCGCCGACGAGGCTGCGGTCAAAGCCGATATCCACCGCCTTGAACGCCGGGACGAACTCGATCTCTGCGGAGATGAGGTCGGCTTCTATGATGCCGTACTTCTCGTTTAAGAGACGCATGATGTTCAGCTTATATGCATCCTTAGCCTCCTCGTCGCGAACCGGGCGGCTGCCGATGAGGATGTTAAGGTCTTCGCCTGTAAAGGCAGCACCCAGCGGCTTTGTAGCCTGATCCTGACCGAGGTGCGGCAAAATGTCTGTGATGGTGAACTGCGGATCGCCCGTTTCTTCACCGATGCAGACCTTGATGACCGTGCCGTCGCTCTTCACGACAACGCCGTGCATGGCGAGCGGAATCGCCGTCCACTGGTACTTTTTGATGCCGCCGTAGTAGTGCGTTTTGAGGTACGCCATCTCGGAGGATTCATAAAGCGGGATGGGCTTTAAGTCGAGACGCGGGTTATCGATGTGTGCTGCGGCAATGCGAACGCCGTTTTTGCAGCCCTCTTTACCCATGATGGCAAGGCAAATTGCTTTACCGCGATTGTTGTAATACACTTTGTCGCCCGCCGCATACTTGTGCTTCGGATCGAACGGCACAAAGCCGTGCTTTTCTGCAGCCGCGACCGCGTACTCAACGGATTCGCGCTCGGTTTTGGCGCTGTTTAAAAATGCCTTGTAGCCTTCGCAGAACTTATCTGCTTTTTCGATCTTCTCATCTGTGACCTTGAAAAAGCCGTTCTTGCGCGGGTTGAGGAGCATTTCGGACAGCTCTTTTGCGGATTTTTCCGCTGCTTTTTTAGCCATTTTCAATTCCCCCATACAATTTTTCGTAAGTTTCTTTATACTGAAGGACTTTCTGGACGTAAAGACGCGTTTCTTCAAACGGAATTTCTTTTAAGGTCACTCCGTCTTCGGAATATGCGGGGTCCGAAAGCCACGACGTAACGTTTCCCATGCCTGCATTGTAGGCGCAGACCGCTGTGGCGAGGTTGTCGTACTCGTTTAAAAGCACGCGCAGCAGCGCACAGCCGTATTTGATGCTGATTTCGGGGTCGAGCAAAGCGCTTGCGTCATATTCCCCGCCGATATGCGTTTGCATCCAGTCAAACGTTTCGGGCATCATCTGCATAAGCCCGAGCGCGCCGACCGGAGACTCCGCCTCGGGGTCGAAATCGCTTTCCGCCTTGATGACGGCATAGACAAGGCTTTGCGGCAAGTCGTACTCCTTCGCTTCTTTTTTGACGATGGATCCGTACTTGCGCGGGTAAAGCATGTGGTCTACATCGGGATGCAGCCTTTGCACCGCAAAAACAACGAGCACGGCAGCTGCAATGCCAGCGACAAGAATCCATGGCCACAAGGGCTTCTTTTTGGACTTTTTTAAATGTTTGCTTCTCTTATTCAATCGGATTCACCGGGGTGTGCGCAGCCGAGCACTGCGAGCATATTATCCATATTGTCCGCCGAAACAGCGACGGTGTTATCGAGTGTGTAATCGGAGCGGTCGATGTAAAAATCGTCGCTCTGCTGGGCGTGCATACGAATTAGGGCCTCCTGCTCCGTGAGACCGTCGCGGCGGCAGATGCGCCCAAGGCGCACGGTTTCATCCGCAAGAACGGAGACCACACGGCGGCAAAGGCGATCTGCACCGGCTTCAAACAGCGTCGGAGCGTCGAGCACGATGACCTTTGCATCTTTATATGCGGCAATCTCCTTTTTGAGACGCGCTAAAATCACGGGATGCGTGATGGCGTTCAGCTTCGTCTTGCCCTCTTCGCTTGCAAACGCGAGGTTTGCAAGACGGCGGCGGTCTAAACTGCCGTCTTCTTTTATAATAGCACGGCCGAACGCATTTTGCAACTCCGTAAGACATGTTCCTGCATAAAGAGACGGATCGTGCGTAACGGCGTCGCAGTCGATGATGACGCAGCCGCGCGCCTTAAGCTGCTTTGCGACCGTCGATTTGCCCGCGCCGGTCTGGCCCGTAAGGCCGATGACAAGCTGCTTGTTCGGCGTTACGATGCGGAACGCACAAGCGCGAATGAGACGGTTATAAACCGCAAGGCCTACGCCGCTTTTGCGCGGCATATGGGCGTAAACGGTCTTTGCGCCGATCTCATCGAGGTGATGGAGCGACGTGAAAAGCCCGTGCGCCTGCGAAAGGGAATCTGCGGCGCTGCCGTAGGGCACGCACCGGTTTTTGAGGTACGGCACGTCTTCGTTAAAGCAAAGTGCAGCTGCTTCGGGGTGCGTATGCAAAAACGCGGCGTAGTCTTCGGCGGAAGCGTCCACCATGTAGACATCCGCTTTCGGCGCGTAGTGCTTGTATTTCATGCCGGGCGAGGCGACCTTGGCGTTTTCCGCGGGCTTTTCCAGCACGGCGCGGTCCACGTCTACCCTGCCGAGCACGCGGCGCAGCTGCTCCACGGAAATGCCGCCCGGGCGCAGCACACGCGGTATCTCGGTGACGACGGTGATAACGGTGGACTCCACGCCGACCTCACAGTCGCCGCCGTTCACGATGCCGTCTACGCGGCCCATGAGATCATCGCACACATGCGAGAATGATGTGGGGCTGGGCAGGCCGGAGAGATTCGCGGACGGTGCGGCAAGCGGCACGCCTGCGGCGTTAATGATCGCCCGCGCGGTGGGATCGGACGGCATGCGGACGGCAACCGTATCGAGACCGCCGGTCGTCTGCATTGGCACAAGCGGCGATTTTTTCATGATGATGGTAAGCGGGCCCGGCCAAAAGGCATCTGCAAGCTTTTTGGCAGCTTCGGGAATCTCTTCGACAAGCGCAGGCAATTCTTTGATATCCGCGATATGCACGATGAGCGGATTGTCCGACGGGCGACCCTTCACTTTGTAGATCTGTGCGGAGACGGTAGGGTCCAGCGCATTGCCGGCGAGGCCGTAGACGGTCTCCGTGGGGATAGCGACAAGGCCGCCGCGGCGCAGAATCTTCCCCGCTTCTTTTATATCCTGTTCGTTTTTTTCATCCAATAATCGCGTATCCATGTTCATCCGTTCTCCATGCTCTCTTTCAATTTTTCGGCGCGGTCTGCGGCGATGAGTGCGTCAATGATTTCATCGAGGTCGCCGTTTAAGACGTCGAACAGGCGGTAGATTGTCAGGCCTATGCGGTGATCGGTCACGCGCAGCTGCGGGTAGTTGTAGGTGCGGATGCGCTCCGAACGGTCGCCGGTGCCGACCTGACTTTTGCGGTTTGCGGCAATCTCGGCGTTTTGCGCCGCCACCTTAGCGTCTAACAGTCGGGCACGCAGAACGCGCAGGGCTTTATCTTTGTTTTTGTACTGGCTGCGCTCGTCCTGGCACTCGACGACCGTGCCGGTGGGCAGGTGCGTAACACGGATGGCAGACGACGTTTTGTTGATGTGCTGCCCGCCCGCGCCGCTGGAGCGGAATGTGTCAATCTTTAAATCTTTCGGGTCAATCTCGAGCTCGACCTCATCGGCTTCCGGCAAAACGGCGACCGTGGCGGTGCTTGTGTGGATGCGGCCCTGCGTTTCCGTTTCCGGCACGCGCTGCACGCGGTGCACCCCGCTTTCAAATTTTAATCTGGAATACGCGCCGTCACCGTCGATTGTGAAGCTGACTTCCTTAAAGCCGCCAAGCTCCGTTTCATTCAGGCTGACGATCTCCGTTTTCCAGCCGCGCTTTTCGGCGTACATGTTGTACATGCGGTAAAGGTTATAGGCGAACAGTGCCGCTTCCTCGCCGCCTGCGCCGCCGCGAATTTCCACGATAACACTGCGGTCGTCGTTGGGGTCGCGAGGCAATAATAAAATTTTGAGTTCTTCCGAGATGCTTTCGATATCGCTTTTGGCGGCGCTCATCTCGTCGCTCGCCATTTGGCGCAGCTCTTTATCGGCTTCGGAGTCGTTTAAAATCGCTTCGGCATCCTCGAGCGACGCTTCGGCCTTTTTTAAGGCGCGGTATTTTTCCACGATGGGTTCGATTTCTTTGTGCTCCTTCATGAGGTCGCGGTAGAGATTGCGGTCTGCCGCAACGGCGGGATCATAGAGCTTCATATTAAGCTCTTCATATCGGTTTTCAAAAACCGAGAGATTTTCAAACATAGCAAAGCTTCCTTTCAGACAGATAGTTAAATGAGACGGTCTGAGAGGCGCTACTGCTCGCTGCCGGCACTTTCGCGCACGATCTTGCGAATGTTCTTTTCACACTTGTGGCGGGGCACCATGACTTCTCTGCCGCAGCCGGTGCAGCGGATTTTAAAATCCGCGCCGATGCGCAGCACTTCAAACACGTTTGTCCCGCATGGGTGCGGCTTTTTCATTTGTAATTTGTCGCCTACCCGAACATCCATGGTACAGCCTCCTTTATCGTGTATTGGGCGCGAATGCTCCCTTGAAAATTCAGTATAGCACAATGCTGTATTGATGTCAAAGCAAAAGACCGCCTGCGCGGGACTTTCCCTTGCAGACGGCCTTTTCGGTTTCTATTTTATTCCAAACGCTTTGTGAAAACGCTTTTACGCTGCGATGTGAATGCCGCTCTTCTTCAACGCGAAACTGAGGGCGGTCGCTACGCCGTAAGCCGCCGCAACGGAGACGATGTCCTTGACGAGATACGGCACGGAGGCCACAAGGAACGCCGCCCACGGGCCGTTGCCGGAGATCATGCCGAACTGAATCGTGCCGCACAGATGGCAAGCCGCAAGACCCGCAACACCGAGTACAATGGCGAGCACACGGTGCGGCATTTTTGTGCCGAGACCGCACAGCGCAGCCATGGGCAGGAAGCCGTAGATGTAGCCGCCCGCGAGACCGACAAGCGAACCGAAACCGCCGGAGAAGTTTGCAAACACCGGCAGCCCGACAGCGCCGAGCACGATATAGACGAGCACGGCGAGCGTGCCGCGCTTACAGCCGAGTGCATAGCCGCACAGGGCGACCGCGAAGGTCTGTAAGGTGACCGGGATGCCGCTCGGCAGCGGGAACGAAATCTGCGACAAAACGGCGAGCACGGCGGCGAATACACCGACCATAACGATATTGGTGATTTTCTCTCTGTTGCTGTTCATGTTATTTACCCCTATTCATTTCGGAATACGGCACACTAAGCAGTTTATTCGGCTTTCGGGTTTGCAAAGCCCTTGTGGATCTGCACCTCGCCTGCGGAAAACGCGCGTTCCTCGCCGCTATCGAGACGGACGAGCAGGTGCGCTTCGTCGCTGATACCGGTAACGACACCGCGGTACGTCTCCTCCCCGAGCGAGAACGTGATGGCGCGGCCGGTGAGAAACGAATGGCTGCGGTACGATTCGATGAACGCGTTCGAGCCAAGGTTCTTATACAGCGCGAAAAAGCGGCTGATGACGGCAGCCGAAATGCGGCTGCGCATCTCCACGGGGCACGGGCCGTCGAAAATAGCACCGGCGATGGAGCGAATCTCCTCCGGGAAGCCCTCTTCCGGCACAGCGATGTTGATGCCGATGCCGAGCACGGCCCAGTTGAGACCGCCGTTTTCAAAATCAACGGAAGCTTCCGTTAAAATGCCGCAGACCTTTTTCTCGTTGAGGTAAACATCGTTCACCCATTTGATTTGCGGGTTTAGCCCCGTGACCTGCTCAATGGCTTCGCACACGGCGACCGCTGCGGTAGTCGTGATAAAAAGCGATTTTTCAGCGGTGCAGCGCGGGCGGAGCAGCAGGCTAAAATAAATACCTGTACCCGGCGGCGATGTGAAGTGCCGACCGAGCCTGCCCTTGCCTGCCGTCTGCGATTCCGCAATGAGCACGGTGCCCTCCGGCGCGCCCTGCTCCGCCTGTGCCTTTAAAAGCGTATTGGTGGAGGTGACTTCGGTCTGCACCTGCAAGTAAACCGGCATATCGGTATCGAGGAACCGTGAGACACTCTGCACGGTGAGCACATCGCTTTCCGGCGCCAGCGTGTAGCCGCGCTTTGGCACGGCGCGAATTTTATGCCCGGCTTCTTCAAGCTTTTGAATGGCTTTCCACACGGCATTGCGGGAAACGCCGAGCGACGACGCAAGCTGCTCGCCGGAGAGGTATTCTCCGCGATTTTTTTCAAGTGCGTCTAAAACTGCATCTTGTATGCGCATAAATTTCCTTTCCGGCAAAACCGGCAGCGAAAATTTCGTCTACCAGTTTACCACACACAAAGCGTTTCGTCAACCTAAAATTAAAATTAAGGTGACGAATAACAAAACACCGATTGAATGGAAAAGCAAAAGCCCGCACAGCGCATGGTTTTGCTCTGTGCGGACAACTATTCCATTACTTCTTTTTCTTGAAACCGTCCTTCAGCGAAACGGAGCGGTTGAAGACAAGGTGGTCTTCTGCGGAATCCTTGTTATCCACGCAGAAATAGCCCTGACGCATGAACTGGAAGCTCTCGCCTGGCTTTGCGGTTTTGAGGCCCGCTTCCACCTTGCAGCCCGTGAGGACCTTGAGGGAATCCGGGTTTAAAAGCTCTAAGAAATCGCCTGCATCCGGGTCTTCCACAGTAAAGAGGTTATCGTAGAGGCGAATTTCGGCGTCTTCGGCGTTCTTCGCGTCCACCCAGTGGATGGTGCTCTTGATCTTGCGGCCGTCTGCCGGGTTGCCGCCGCGGGACTCGGGGTCATACTCCGCATAGACCTCAACGACGTTGCCGTTTTCGTCCTTTTTACAGCCGGTGCACTTGACAACATAAGTGGTCTTGAGGCGCACTTCATTTCCCGGGAAAAGGCGGAAATAGCCCTTTACAGGGGTCTCCATGAAGTCTTCGGCTTCAATATACAGCTCGCGGCCGAACGTAACCGTGCGGGTACCGTCTTCGGGACGGTTCGGGTTGTTTTCGACCTCGAACGTCTCGGTCCTATCTTCGGGATAGTTCGTCAAAATGAGCTTTACGGGATTCAGAACGCCCATGACGCGCTTTGCCGTGAGGTTCAGGTCTTCGCGCAGGCAGTGCTCGAGAAAGCTGTATTCCACGGTAGAGTTCACCTTGGAAACACCGTTGCGCACGCTGAAATTGCGAATGGAGGCCGGGGTGTAGCCGCGGCGGCGCAGGCCGCAGATGGTGGGCATTCTCGGGTCGTCCCAGCCGCTGACATAACCGCCTTCGACGAGTGCGCGCAGCTTGCGTTTGCTCATGACAGTGTTGTTGATGCCGAGGCGGGCAAACTCGATCTGACGCGGCTTTGCGGGCAGCGTGACGTTGTTGATAACCCAATCGTACAGCGGACGGTGATCCTCAAATTCCAACGAACACAGCGAGTGCGTGATGTGCTCCATGGCGTCCTCGATGGGGTGCGCGAAGTCGTACATCGGGTAGATGCACCATTTGGTACCGGTGCGATGGTGCGGCATGTGGTTGATGCGGTAGATGACCGGGTCGCGCATATTGAAGTTGCCGGAAGCGAGGTCAATCTTTGCACGGAGCGTCATTCTGCCGTCTTCAAACTCGCCGGCACGCATGCGGGCAAACAGGTCGAGACTCTCCTCCATCGGACGGTCACGGTACGGGCTCTGCGCCGGGGTGGTGAGGTCGCCGCGCATTTCACGCATCTGGTCAGGCGTGAGCTCGCAAACATAGGCAAGGCCCTTTTTGATGAGCTCTACGGCGCCGTTGTACATATCTTCAAAATAATCGGAAGCATAGTAGAAGCGGTCTTCCCAATCGTAGCCGAGCCAGTGGATATCTTCCTTGATGGCATCAACGTACTCCACGTCTTCCTTTGTGGGGTTCGTGTCGTCCATGCGCAGGTTACAGATGCCGTTAAAGCGCTCTGCGGTGCCGAAATCGACGTAGATCGCCTTGGCGTGGCCGATGTGCAGGTAGCCGTTCGGTTCCGGCGGGAAACGGGTGTGCACCTTCATGCCTTCGCAGCGGCCACCCTCTGCGAGGTCTTCTATAATAAAATCATCGATAAAACTGCTGCTGATCTCCTCGGAGACCGCTTCGTTTTTGATCTCTTCACTCATAATTTGTCCATACCTTTCCTAATATCAGGTTTTTCCTCTTGCTTTATGCGTTCTCGATCTTTTGAAGGCCGAGCTGTAAACGGCGCAGCGCCTCCTCTTTGCCGAGCACGGCGAGAATTTCCATAGCGCCGCCGGGGGTAACGGTCTGGCCTGCCGCCGCGATGCGTACCGGCCACAGCAGCGTGCCGTTTTTCACTTCGAGGCTCTGTGCGAGGGCAATGAGTGCATCGTGGATGGTATCAACCTGCCAGTTTTCGATGGCGGACAGCGTCTCGATGGCGGCACGCAGCATGACGGGCGCGTTCTCGAGCGTTGCCTTGCTCTTTTTGTTTATGAAGAGGTCTGCGGAATATTCCGGAAGCTCTTTGAAGAAGCCGAGCAGGCTCGGGATTTCCTTAAACTTCAAAATACGCGGCTGCAAAATGGCGTCGAGCACGTCGTAAGGCTTTTCTGCGTCGCCGAAAATCTCTTTGTAGTACGGCATCGCCGCGGTGCGGAACTCTTCCCCGCTCATCTTGCGGATGTATTCGCCATTGAACCACAGGAGCTTATCGTAATCGAACACGGCGGGCGATTTGCTGATGCCGTCGATGGAGAATGCTTCTTCGAGCTCTTTCAGCGAGAAAATTTCCTGGTTGTCCTTCGGGCACCAACCGAGCAGCGCGATGTAGTTCGTGATGACCGGCGCGAGGTAGCCGTCTTCGAGGAGGCCCTGAAAGCTTGTGGAACCGTGGCGCTTCGAAAGCTTTGAGACGGAGCCGTCTTCGTTTTTGCCCATGATGAGCGGCAGGTGCACATAAATCGGCTTTTCCCAGCCGAACGCGTCGTAGAGCATGTTGTACTTCGGTGTAGAGGTGAGGTACTCGCAGCCGCGCACGACATGCGTAATGTGCATGAGGTGGTCGTCGATGACGTTTGCAAAGTTATAGGTCGGGTAGCCGTCGGACTTTAAAAGCACCTGATCTTCGATCTCTTTGTTTTCAATCGTGATGGTGCCGTAAACGGCGTCTTCAAAGGACGTGGAGCCCTCGAGCGGCACACGCTGACGAATGACATACGGCATACCGGCGTCGAGGTTCTTCTGGATTTCCTCTGCGGGCAGGTCGCGGCAATGACGGTCGTAGCCGCCGAACTCGCCGTCCTGATGAATGGACTCGAGGCGCTCTTTGGTGCAGAAGCAATAGTATGCTTTGCCCTCGCGCACAAGCTGCTCTGCGTAGGGTTTATAAATATCCTTGCGTTCGCTCTGTACATACGGGCCGTATTCGCCGCCGATGTCCGGTCCTTCGTCATGCTGCAGACCGACTTGCTGCAGTGTATTATATATAACGTCTGTTGCGCCTTCTACATAGCGCTCCTGATCTGTGTCTTCAATTCTGAGCACAAACGTGCCGTTTTGGGACTTCGCCACCAGATACTCGTACAGCGCCGTTCTGAGGTTTCCGACGTGCATGAAACCGGTGGGGCTCGGCGCAAAGCGTGTGCGAACCATTAAAACAACCTCCTTAGTTTTTCGGTGCGTTGCTATCCATGCCGTCGGCATGAAAAAATACTACACCATCATATAATGTTCTATTATATATCTGTGCGCAAAATTTTGCAATAAAAAAACGGGAAAAAGCGCCATCTTTTTCCCGTTTTCTGTTCTTAATCGCCCTTGAGAAACGCCACGTACTCTTCAAGGCACATGTTAAGCTCGTTCATGCGCTGCGCGTGCTCCTTGCCGACGTAGCGGTAATGCCACGGCTCATAATCGATGCCGGTGATGCTCTCCTTGCCTTTGGGGTAGCGCTCGACAAAGCCGTATTCTGCGGCGTGCTCCTGCAGCCATGTGTAGGCTTCCGTCTCGCGGAAATCGTCTTCAACATCGTTGAAATCGACCGCAAGGCCGGTGTGATGCTCGCTGTACCCCGGCGCCTGAATGGTGATCCGCGCGTCTTCATACGCTTTTTCATAGGTCATGCCGTCTGCCATGCGGCGCTGCACGGCGCGATCCAGCACGCTTTCCTGCTCCTCCACGCTGCGATAGCCCGAGGCAACCCACAAATTGATCTCGTCGTTATACGCCGCATTGATAAGCGCCGTAAGCTCCGGGTACATTTTGGAGTTGACGGTGATGGTATCGAACAGCGTCGGGGTCATTTGGAAATCGTCCGGCAGCGGCACTTCGCTGTTCACAAGCACAAGCCGCCAATCGCCGAGCTGCTGAAAGGCAGATTCGGGAGTGGAGGTCGTTTTAGAAAGCACACTTGCTTTGGCTGAAATGTTCTCCGCAGCGGTGCCCGGTGCCGCTTCCGGCGAGGCAGCAGCTTCTATGGGCTCTGCATTTTGATGCGGCATGGCAAGCAGCGCTGTGATGATAAGCACAGCCGCAATGCACCCTGCCCCACTAAGCAAAAGCCGTGCACGCGATTTCAGTACACGTGCGGGAATCCTGTTATGCTTCTTCCGTTTTTGCGGCTGTTTTAATCTGTAATGTCCACCTTGCGGCCCCGCCATGTGCTTTGCCACGTTCATGCTCCCTTTTCTTTCGTATCTTCTATTGCAAGTATACCACATAACTGGTATACTAATCCATAGTTTCTAAATTGTTTTTTTCATCTTTTTTTCATTTTGAAGGAGTGACCTTGATGAAAAGGATCTTTATGCGCGGCAACCCCGGCGATTTTGCAAATTATGTGGCGGCGCTGACGGCTTGCGGCGCGGAGCCGGTAATCTCGATGACGCTTTCCGACGCAGACACTTGCGACGGCCTGCTGATCCCCGGCGGCGCCGATGTAAATCCTGTACTCTATGGGCAGGAAAACACGGCGAGTGAAGGCATCGATGACAGCCGTGATGCAGACGAGATTGCGCTTGCAAAATGCTTTTTTGCAGCGGGCAAGCCGGTATTCGGCATTTGCAGAGGGCATCAGGTGCTGAACGTGGCATTCGGCGGCGACCTCATTCAGGATGTGCCGGACCCGCAGCACCACATGGCGGCAAAAGAGACCGGCGACGCCATTCACACGGTACGCGCGCAGCATGATCTGATGCGCGAATTTTACGGCGAAGAATTCCCCGTGAACAGTGCACACCATCAGGCCGCAGGTAAGCTCGGCGCGGGACTTATCCCCCTGTGCGTCAGCGACGACGGCATCAACGAGGGCTTTATCCATGAAAACGGCAAGGTGATCGGCGTGCAGTTTCACCCGGAGCGCATCGGCTTTGCGCACCGCCGCCCCGATGCAGTGAACGGCGAAAAGCTGTTTCGCTATTTTCTGAGTCTGATTTAAAGCCGCTTTCCTCTATTTTCCGCTTCCGCATAAAATTGTGAAAAAACTGCTTGCTTTTTTCCCGGGCATCGTGTATAATAAATTCGTTATCCGGGTGTAGCGCAGTTTTGGTAGCGCGCTTGAATGGGGTTCAAGAGGCCGCAGGTTCAACTCCTGTCACTCGGACCATAACTGGACACCAATTTTGATACGACACGTATCTTGATTGGTGTCCAGTTCCTTTATTACAGAGGTTTTGGTTTCCGTGGGTCTTTACCATACGATTTAATCCTCTTTTTTCGCAGAAATCCTTTCCGGTGGAAAATATTGCAGAGACCTTCGGTGATGAACTCCGATGTTTATTTTCACCATGTATTTGTTCTATTCAAAGATAAAGCAGGGATTTTAATGAAGCAAAACAAAAACGGATTCACATTGATGGAAATGCTAATTGTCATTGCAATCATCGCCGTATTGATTGCAGTTGCCATTCCGGTATTTGCGTCACAGCTTGAAAAAGCCAGAGAAGCGACAGATCTTGCAAATGTCCGCTCCGCTTATGCACAGGTGTCTACAGAGGCGTTGCTCGGAGATTCTGAGACTACCGTAACCGTCAACCTAAAACAGAAGCAGGCCGACTGGCAATCCGTAGATCCTGTGAATATCGGCGGTATTGTTCATTCCAAAAGCCAAGGAGACACGGATAACTGGAAAGGCGTTGCTGCGCCAAATGGAACCTGTGTCGTATCGTATAAGGAAGATTACGGAATCATTCTCACTTGGAGCGGAAAAGCCGATCCATCTACACCTAAATACCCGTTTAACACAAACGAGACGAATTTCTTCTCACCTCTATACCATACGGATTTTTGGCAAGACATGAGAAACAATACAAACTTTGAGTTTGACTCCAGATGTCCGGATTCGAAATATGTTCCAGCCATTACCACAGAGATTAATAAGCTGAATAACAGTCTTTTGCAGCAGCGTGATTGCACATGGGCCTATCTTGGCAACGGAAGAGATGGACACGAAGCAGATCGGTATCTTTTCTGGACATCTCTGGATACGAATAAGGTCGGAGCCGGAAAGGAAATCCCCGTAATTATTCAAACCGGTGACGGGAACTATTATGTTTCCGAAACCACGACCGGCAAGCGAAACGGTAAGGACTATGTTACCGTTTCAAAATCGCTTATTACGCAAAGTCAGTATAAGGAAATTCTGAAAAAAGGAGAGAAGTTTTCTTCGTTGGAAGAGGCTTACGATGCCTACCTCAAAGCATTGGGTAATTCCGAATACGATTCCGTACGCAAGTCCCAGTCTTAAAATGCTCTATTCCGTTACAACCTCTAAATCAGCATTCTCAGCAACTTCATCAAATACAAAAAGAGACAGTCTAAAGTGATATGCCCCCATACCGGGTGTCCGGTATGGGGGTACATATCAAAGCAAACTGTCTCTTTTTTACTTGATTGATTATGTAGTTATACTGCCTGCAAGCGGTATTTTTCCGCGTAGGTGCCGTAGGCGCAGCGGAAGTCGGGGTCGTCGGCACGCATGGCGCGCAGCGTTTCGTGCAGATTAAGACCGTGGTTTGCCGCATCCAGAACACAGCCGGCGATGTTGGAGCAGTGGTCAGCCGTTCGCTCGAGATCCGTCAGCAGGTCGGACCACACGAAGCCCGCTTCAATACTGCAATGCCCCTGCTGCATGCGCAGAATATGGCGTGTGCGCATCTGCTCCTTCAGTGCAACGATGACCTGTTTCAGCGGCTCTACCTGTGCGGCGGCCGCAAGGTCTTTTTCGCTGAACGCGCGCTCTGCCGTATTCAATATCTCACTCACCGCGCCGATGAGCACCTTCAGCTCTTTTTCTGCGGTGGCGCTGAAGCCAAGTCCCTTGCTGCGCAGCTCTTCCGATGCCGCAAGCAGGTTCACGGCGTGGTCGGAGATACGCTCAAAATCGCCGATAATTTTTAATAATTCGGTGGCTTCTTCGCTTTCGGCATCGCTCAGCTGCTGGGCGCTCAGGCGCACCAGGTATGTACCAAGCTCGTCTTCGTAGCGGTCGCAGCGGCTCTCGTTTTCACGGATGGATTCCGCAAGCTCCGGCGAATAATTTTCAAAAGTCGTCAGCGCCATATGCAGCGCTTCGCCTGCACAGCGTGCCATTTCGCCCGCAACGGCACGGCAGCGGCCGAGCGCGACGGACGGTGTGATGAGCAGACGTTCTTCAAGCTCAACAGGCTGCTCTTTGCCGCCCTTATCCGGCACGATGCGGATTGCGAGCTTTTCAAGCAGGCCGCCTGCCGGCAGCAGCATCGCCGTGCACAGGATATTAAAGAGCGAGTGCGCAATCGCGATGCCGGACATGGTGGCGTTTTCATCCAGAATAGCCGGTGCAAACACGATCTTTACAATCCAGAAGGCCGTCAGTAACACGACCACGCCGATAACGTTGAACATCAAATGGACAACTGCCGCGCGCTTTGCGTTCTTCTGTGTGCCCACGGAGGAGATCAGCGCCGTAACGCAGGTACCGATATTCTGGCCCATGATAATCGGGATAGCCGCCGCGTAGCTGACCTGCCCCGTTACGGCCAATGCCTGCAAAATGCCCACGGAAGCTGAGCTGGACTGGATGATACCTGTCAAAAGCGCGCCCGCAAGCACGCCAAGAATCGGATTTTTGAACATCAGGAACAGCGAAGCGAACGCCGGGACATCTTTAAGGCCCGAAACCGCGCCACTCATGGTTTCCATGCCAAACATCAGGGTCGCAAAGCCGAGCAGGATCATGCCGGTATCTTTCTTTTTACCGGACTTGCAGAACATATAGAAAATGATGCCGATGAGCGCCAAAACAGGCGTGAAGGATGACGGCTTTAAAAGATTCACCCAAATATTGCTGCCGCTGATGCCCGCAAGGCTCAACAGCCACGCCGTGACGGTGGTGCCCACGTTCGCGCCCATGATAACGTTGATGGCTTGCCGCAGTGTCATGAGCCCGGAGTTTACGAAGCCCACTACCATGACTGTCGTCGCCGACGAGCTTTGAATGATGGCTGTGATGCCGAGGCCCGTCAAAAAGCCCGCCGGTACACTGCCGGTCATTTTATCGAGCAAGCTTTGCAGCTTGCCGCCCGCGCGGCGCTCCAAGGCCTGCCCCATCAGGTTCATGCCGAACAGGAAAAGACACAGCCCGCCAATCATCGTCAGTACATTGAAAATATCCATACCCGATTTTCCCCTTTTAACATTCTTTTACACGTATAGGAGTATATCGTGTCTATGTCAAATCAACTGTGTGTTCTTTGTAAAATCCATGTAAAATCGCTTGTTAAAAAACGACACAAAGCAGGAATATCCCCCGGCGAAAAGCCGGAGGATATCTACGCTATGCGTCCTGCTGAATTTTGTTTTACACGGTGCCGGTGATAACAACCTCCGCGGTGCCGGGTGTAGTGGCCCATGTGCCGTTTTCGTTTTGCGTATACTGCGCGGCGGGAACGGTGATCTGTCCCGGAAGCGTTGCGAACACGCCGGTCGTTTCGCCATACGTGTACTGCGTACCTGCTGTCCAAGCGGTGCCGTTAAACGTGACCGCAATGTTTTTGAGAATCGGGTCAAACGTATCGGTCAGCACGATGCGCTCGGCTTCGGAAGCTTCGGTGTTGCCCGTGTTTTCGATGACGAACGTATACGTAATCTGCCCGTTTCCCGTGACGACCGCAGGACACAGCGCTTTGCTGATGGTGAGCACCGCGCGATCATCCGTGGAGACCGTTTCCGACGCACTGACTTCCAGATTGCCGTCCGTGACATTTGCGGTATTCGTGATGCTGCCGTCCGTGCCGAGCGGTGCATACGCTGTGACCTCTGCCTCGTAAACGAGCATGATGCTGCCGTTTGCGGGGACATTCGGGACCGTAATGACGAGCGGCGGCCCCGGCGTTGCGGTGGGCGCAGTCTGCAAGACGCCGTTTACATAATACCGAACAGAATTCGGCACATACGCGAGCGGATAGACGGTCCCGCTATTAAATTCATACGCGCCGAGGTTATCGGTGACCGTGAGGTTTGTCACCGGCTGCGCACCGCTGTTTACGATAGAAATGATATACGTAATCTTATCGTTTGCGGCGTAATTTTTCACCACGGCAGTTTTGGTAACGGTCAAGGCCTCCAAAAGCTCGCCCGTGACGGTGTTGGAATTCGTTGTGCCTCCGTTATACGAAAGCGTCGCGAAATTTGTAAAAGATGCCATATAACCCCTCCTTGTTTTCGGGGACTTGCCCCTTGTACAAGTTATGCCGAAAGGGGTTTAAATGACACTTTTGAGCTTGTGGCTTTTTGCATTCTTCATGTCTTTTTAAGAAACCTCTTGATAGGGTTTCTTACGGCTAAACAGCCCACCGGACCGTTCAGCCTATCTTCCTGATCTGTTGTGAGGCAAAAGGATTTCGAGCTCTGCGGAGCTCGTGGGCGAGCCCGGCGTGCTGCGCATGCAGCCGGAACCGGTGCGTGCGGCCTGTGAACGCGAACTCGACAAATTTCTTTAACTTCACATAATTTAGTTTACATAAGGCTGTTGACATAATTAGATTTCGATCCATTAAAAATCTCCTTTGAAGAACCCATAAAACCGGGCTTCAAAGGAGATTTTCGTTTTGTTATTGGCCGAGCAGCGAAAGATTATAGTCTTCAATGCACGTCGCAAGGCCTTCGGCAGTCGTCTCAAATCCACCGCCGGCGTTTTTGAGCTTTGCACAATTCATCCAGAGGTTTTCGCCGCCGGACTTTTCCTGCAAATTGAGCTTCATGCCTGTTTTTTTCATAAACAGCTCCGCAAGCGCGTACATGGAGACATCTGCCTCACTGCCGAAGTTATACGCGCCACCGGGCAAATTCACAGCCTGCAAGGTCTGCTCTGCAACCTCGCGCACATAGGTGATGCCGCGAAATTCCTCTTTGGAAAGTGCAAGCGGCTTTTGGGTGATGGCGGCGTTCAGGAACATCGTGATGAGGTTGCTGCGGTTCGGCACGCCGAACATGGGCATGTCATACATCCACGTCGCACGCAGCATGACGGCGTTCGGGTCGATCGCGAGAACGCGGTTTTCCATTTCCAACTTCTCTTCGGCGTAGAGATTTGCGGTCGCAACGTCGTCTTCCGTAAACGGCTTATCGCCCTTTGCGCCGCTGTACACCTGATCGGAGCTGAACAACACGAGCTTCGCACCGTTTGCGGCTTTGGCTAAATACTCCGGTATCAAAACGTTTGCGTGGTAGGATCCTTCCGGGTCTTTGGCGCACGCACCGATGTCCGAGATTGCTGCGGTGTGAAGGATGGCGTCCGGCTGCACGGTGTCGATGAGGCGGTCGATATCCTCTTTTTCCGCCCCGCGCAGAGACGGCGCACAAATAACGGGCGCCGCCGCACGGATGCGCGCCCCCACAAAGCCATTTGCGCCGGTCAACAGAATTTTCATGATAAACTCCTCCCTGGTTTTAAAAACGACCCGACAAAACTGCCGGGTCGTCTGGATGCAAAATGAATTATGCGTTTTCGGTCTCTTTGTAGCGGCGTGCGCAGTCCTGCACGATGGCGTTCATCGCGTCCATTTTATTCAGCATGTCCTTTGCAAGGGCAACCTGGCAGCGCGTACGGACAAGGTTATGCTGCGGCTTTTTGACCTTAAAGTACTTATCGCCGACGATGTAGTCCGCGAGGAAGCGCGTTGCAAGCTCGCAGGTAAGCGCAAAGCAGCTGAGCGCCAGCGTATCCACTTCGGTTTTCGTCAGAGACGCGGCGGTCTTTTTAAGGAAGCCCTCGGCAAATGCCCAGAAAATATTGAGGTTTACGCCGGCCTTTTCCGGATGATCGCAATCTTCTTCCACAAAATTTGCAGCAAAGCGGATGGCATCGCCGAAATCGTGGCCGACAAGACCCGGCATAACGGTATCGAGATCGATGACAACGAGCGCCTCGTGCGTCTTCTCATCGAACAGCACGTTATTGATCTTTGTATCGTTGTGCGTAACGCGCAGCGGAAGCTCGCCTTTTTCAAAGAGGTCGGTCAGGCGGCAAGCCTCGTCCTCTACGGAAAGCAGCCAATCGAGCTCTTCGCGCACCTCTGCCACACGATTGCACGGGTCGGCCGCCATGTCTTCCTTCAGCTTCTCATAGCGCTTGCGCGTGTTGTGGAAGTCCGGGATCGTGTAGAAAAGGGAGTTCGCATCGAAATCCGCCAACATCAGTTGGAAATCGCCGAACGCCTCACCTGCACTGCGCACCACGTTCAGGTCGTCGCAGGTATCGAACGTCACAGACGGCACGTAGTTGCTGAGCCGCCAGAAGCCGTCATTATCCATCAAATAGTTGACGCCATGCTTCGTGTGATGGAAATGCAGACTTTTCGTATTCGGGCATTTTTCGCGGATGTGCTCCGTGACACGGTCAATGTTCTGCATCAGCTCAATCGGGTGCTGAAACGCATATGTATTGACGCGCTGTACAAGGAAAGACTTAATCTTTGCCATGCCGGTACCGTCATCGCGAATATAATTGACTTTGTAGGTGTGGTTCACGTTGCCCATTTTGATTTCTTCGTACGAGAAAAACGGGCCTTCAATGCGGAATTCTTCGCCGACCTCGAGTAACTTTCGGGCGATCTCCGGGTTCATGTCCATTTCTGGAATACTCATAATCCTCTGCTCCTTTAATTTTCTGGCAGTTTGGCCACCGTTTTTAAGCATAAACAAAAAGGAATAACTGTAAAGATTATAGCAGAAATACGGCAAATTTCAAGTCAAAATTATAAACAGGCGCAAGAAGGCCGTTTTTCTTCAAAAATGATATACTGCCGACTACTTTTTTGACTGCATAACCTCTCAAAAACACAAACAAAAAAGGACTCTGCATCTCTGCAAAGTCCTTCTTGGAGCTGCTAACCAGATTCGAACTGGTGACCTCGTCCTTACCAAGGACGTGCTCTGCCTACTGAGCCATAGCAGCATACGCAAAAGGCAAGATGAACTTGCCTTTTGTGGCGACCCGGAACGGGCTCGAACCGTCGACCTCTAGCGTGACAGGCTAGCGT
>OLPZ01001018.1_pt1 | contig 20030 bp, 12 predicted proteins | sample 1672711 | NCBI WGS metagenome assembly OLPZ01 (sample SAMEA3136716, study PRJEB25190) | human gut metagenome
CATGACCCGTCTATTCCTCGACTCCATGCCGATCAACAGCATGTCGGTGCTGATGAGCGACGGCGGCAAGGCCATCACCGCCTTCATGCTCGATGAATACGCCAAAATCGCCGAAACCGCCGAATAAGACGGATTGACGTAAACAAGACGTAAGCAAAAGGAGTTTCAAGGATTTAGACCGAGGATGTGGCCCGCGAATGAACCGGTACGGACCACATCCTCGGCTTTTTCATACTTGGTTTCGGCTTGTTCCGGGCTTATTTTTGGCTATTTTTAAGCGATTTTGCGATTACAATATTGCGTTCGGTGTGCTGCGATCCGGTTCCGTCACACACGACACGCTGAATGTTGCATATGCAACTGTTGTATGTACAACGTGTTATCGTATGTTCCGTGAACGATATACAGAACGATGGAACAGCTTCGGTGAACCCCGCGTTCACCGAAGCGTGGGACCGAGGCGCATGCAAGCCGCCGAGCGTCGCCATCCGATCGCTGCACAACGTCATCAACCGGTATCTTGCGGTGACGCGCCCCATGGAAGTGGATAGTCTGAGCGGTGGCAACATCGACATCATCACCTTCCTCGCACGCCATTCGGAACGGGAGATCTTCCCGCAGGACGTGGAGCGCCGCTTCGGCATCACCCGGTCGACGTCGAGCAGAGTGCTCGCATTGATGGAACGCAAAGGGCTTATCGTGCGCGAATCCGTGCCGAGGGACGCGCGGTTGAAGAAAATCGTGCTTACCGACAAATCGCGCGACATCGCCGAAGCGCTGCGCACCAGCGCAATCGCCATGGAAGGCATTCTGCTGCAGGGCCTGAGCGACGACGAGATCCGCGAATTCATGCACGTGCTCGACGTGATGCAAACCAATCTGGTCTCCACCGGGCTGATCGGCGACGAAAGTCGCTACTCCAGCCTGGCATTGTGCGAGGCGGAATCGCGGGAACGGCAATCGCGGGAATGCGAATCGCAACCAACTGTACGGAAAACATCACAGGAAGACGAAACAGGAAAGGAAGAGTAAGTGAGCGGAACAAACGTGACAACGGCTGCGGTGCAATCGCAGCCAAAACAAAAGCGGCATCTCGTACGCACGCTTGGCAAATCGCTGCGTGAATATAGGAAGCCCAGCATTCTCACCCCGATATTTGTGGTGGTCGAAGGTGTTCTGGAAATCCTCATCCCCACGGTGATGGCGTCGTTGATTGATGAAGGCATCACCGGCAAAAGCATGCCCGCCATCGTCAAATTCGGTCTGATTCTTCTGGCGTGCTCGCTATGTTCGCTCGCGGCTGGCTTCCTTGCCGGTAAGTTCGCCGCGATCGCCGGCGCTGGATTCGCCAAGAACCTGCGTCATGACGAATTCGAGAAGGTGCAGGGCTTCAGCTTCACCAATATCGACAAGTTCTCCACCGGCTCGATCATCACCAGGCTCACCACCGATGTGACCAACCTGCAGAACGCCTATTCCATGATCATTCGTCTGGGTGTGCGAGCCCCGATCATGATGATCGTGGCGTGGATCTTCTCGTTCCGCATCAGCCCGTCCATTTCCTTGGTGTTCCTGGCGTGCATCCCTGTTCTCGCCTTCGGTCTGTGCGGCCTGGCGGTGTACGTGCACCCGGTGTTCGAGCGCGTGTTCCACACCTACGACAAGCTCAACAACGTGGTCGACGAGAACCTTCAAGGCATCCGCGTGGTCAAGTCCTACACCCGCGAATCGCATGAGATCAGCAAGTTCGGCCGCATCTCCCAGCGCATCTACAAGGACTTCAGCAAGGCCGACCGTGTGATGAGCTTCAACAACCCGCTCATGATGGTCTGCGTATACGTCTCGATGATTCTCATCGCATGGATGGGCGCCAAGCAGATTGTGGCATCCGGCAACAACGCCGCCCTTGGCCTGACCACCGGCGACCTGACCGCACTGGTCACCTACGCCATGCAGATCCTCATGGCCATGATGATGCTGTCCATGGTCTTCGTCATGTGCATCATTTCCCAGGCGTCCGCGGAACGTATCTGCCAGGTGCTCAACGAGGAAAGCACGGTGACCAACCCGGCCAACCCCATCAAGGAAGTGGCCGACGGGTCCATCGAATTCGACAACGTCGACTTCCGCTACTCTGATAACTCCGAAAAGCCGGTGCTCGACAATATCAACCTGAAGATCCGTTCCGGCATGACCGTCGGCATCGTCGGCGGCACCGGTTCCGCAAAATCCAGTCTGGTGCAGCTCGTGCCGCGACTGTACGACGTGACCTCCGGCTCGCTCAAGGTCGGCGGCGTCGACGTGCGCGACTACGACATGGAGGTCCTGCGCGACCAAGTCGCCATGGTGCTGCAGAAGAACGTGCTGTTCTCCGGAACCATCGCCGAGAACCTGCGCTGGGGCAACCCGAACGCCACCGACGAGGAGATCCGCCACGCCTGCCAGCTCGCGCAGGCCGACGGCTTCATCCAGGAGTTCCCGGACAAGTACGACACGTACATCGAACAGGGCGGCACCAACGTCTCCGGCGGTCAGCGCCAGCGCCTGTGCATCGCTCGCGCGCTCCTGAAGAAGCCGAAGATCCTGATTCTCGACGACTCCACCTCCGCGGTCGACACCAAGACGGACAAGCTGATCCGTGAGGCGTTCCACAACGAGATCCCCGACACCACCAAGATCATCATCGCCCAGCGCATCGCATCCGTGCAGGAATCCGACATGATTCTCGTCATGGAGGAAGGCCGCATCACCGCATCCGGCACCCATGAGGAACTGCTGCGGACCTGCGACGAATACCGTTCCATCTACGAATCGCAAACCAAGAATCAGGCTCAACCTGAGGAACTGCAGTGAAAGGAGGCAACAGATGACTGAACAAACTTCCGCATTGAAATCCAAGGAAAACAACAACGTGGCCAGCAAACAGCCGAAGCCACCGATGCAGAAAGCCGCACCGGGCACCACCAAGCGTATTTTCGGCTACATCTTCCAGTACAAGTGGCGCGTGGCGCTCGTAGTAGTGTGCATTCTTGTCGGAGCCGCAGCGCAGGCCGGATCGTCACTGTTCCTGCAGTCGCTGATCGACGCCTACATTCTGCCCATGGTTGGTGCCACCAACCCTGACTGGATGCCGCTGTTGCGTGCGCTGACACTCATGGCATGCCTGTATGCGGCCGGCATTTTCTGCAGCTGGCTATGGCAGTGGATCATCGTCGCCGTGGAACAGGGCACGTTGAAGAAGATCCGCGACGACATGTTCGCTCACCAGCAGACCTTGCCGATCCGTTACTTTGATACCACCGAACACGGTGACATCATGAGCCGTTACACCAACGATACCGACACATTGCGCCAGGCCATCAGCCAATCGTTCCCGCAAATGTTCTCGTCCGCGGTGTCCGCGCTTGCGGCGCTCGTGTCGATGCTGTGGCTGTCGGTGCCCGTCACCATTTTTGTGCTCGCATTCACTGTGATCCTGTTCGTGGTGGTGCGCAAGGTCGTTTCCCGTTCCGGACGTTACTTCGTCAAGCAGCAGATCGCCATCGGCGATGTGAACGCATTCGTGGAAGAAGCGGTCAACGGCCAGAAGGTCATCAAGGTCTTCAACCATGAGGACGCCACCCAAACCACTTTCGACAAGAAGAACGAAGAACTCTTCGAAGCTTCCGCCGAAGCGAACACGTGGGGCAATGTGACCATGCCGATCGTCGGCAACATGGGCTATCTGCTCTACATTCTGCTTGCAATCTTTGGCGGATTCGCGGCGATTTCCGGACTCGGCAACTTCGGCCTGTCCGGAGCCGGACAGCTCACCTTGGGCACGCTCGTCTCTCTGCTGACGCTGTCTCGTTCCTTCGTGAACCCGCTCGGTCAGGTGTCCATGCAGTTCAACATGGTGATGATGGCGCTCGCCGGCGCATCCCGTATCTTCGCGCTCATGGACGAACAGCCGGAAGATGACGACGGCTCCGTGACCTTGGTGAATGTGGAACTCGGCGAAGACGGCCGCACCATGACCGAAGTCGACCATGAAACCGGTCACTGGGCGTGGAAGCGCGAGGAGGGCGACGATGGCACCCGTTCACTCAAGGCCGCGCAGTCCTTGAGCCCGCGTGCTGCAGAAGTAGCGATGAAGGCCCGTGAAACCGCTGTCACTTCGCCGGATGGACGCCTTACCCTGCTGCAGGGCGATGTGCGCTTCACCGACGTGACCTTCGGCTACAACCCCAACAAGCCGGTGCTGCATGACGTCACTTGGTTCGCCAAGCCCGGGCAGAAGATCGCATTGGTCGGTGCCACGGGTGCCGGTAAGACCACGGTGACCAACCTGATCAACCGTTTCTATGACATTCAAGACGGCATGATTCTGTACGACGGCATTTCCGTCAAGGGCATCCGTAAGCCGGATCTGCGTCGTTCGCTGGGTGTGGTGCTGCAGGACGTGAATCTGTTCACAGGCACGGTGATGGACAACATCCGTTACGGTCGGCTCGACGCCACCGACGAGGAATGCATTGCCGCTGCGAAGCTTACGAACGCCGACGGCTTCATTCGCATGCTGCCCAACGGCTATCAGACCGTGCTTGAAGGTGATGGTTCTGGTCTGTCTCAGGGCCAGCGTCAGCTGATCTCCATCGCTCGTGCGGCCGTGGCCGATCCGCCGGCCATGATCCTCGACGAGGCCACTTCGTCCATCGACACCCGTACCGAGGAAGTGGTGCAGGCCGGTATGGATAACCTCATGAAGGGGCGTACCGTGTTCGTGATCGCACACCGCCTGTCCACCGTGCGCAATTCCGACGTGATCATGGTGCTCGACCATGGCCGCATCATCGAACGCGGCTCGCATGACGAGCTCATCGCACAGAAGGGCGAGTACTACCAGCTCTACACAGGTGCCGTAGAACTCGAATAGTCTCCTGAATTGGAGCGATGCGAGCACACGCTAGCTACACTAGCCGCGCTTCGAGCCCTGTCGGCTGATACCGCCCCTTATGGCCGGTGGCCTTGAACGGCATGGATCCTCTGGAAAATCCCTTGCTTTGAAATTGCGATTTTGAAGCAAGGGATTTCTTATTGCCTTTGGCATGCATGGTATTCGGCTGCGGCCAGCCTGCCTTCTGCGAAGGATGTTCCATCATACGTTCATGAGACTGCTGCACGAACAACGATTATAGTTGGCTTGCGTAATTGTTGCGCGAATCTTGCTTGGTTTGTCGTTATGTCAATAATGGGTTATCCTTTCATGAGGTAAACGATTTACTAAATTGGAGAGCGAGACATGGCGACGATTAAAGAAATTGCGCAGCGTACCGGGTTTTCTCAAGCTACGGTGTCTCGACTTCTGAATGGGGATCCCACCCTTTCCGTGCGTGAGGGGACGCGTCGTAAGATCATTCGGGCAAGCGAAGATCTCGGCTACAGCATGCAGACCAAACGTATCGTCGTTCCTCACAAGGTCGCATTGCTTGATAATGAGGAGTCTGAAGAAGCGTTGCGTGACTCCTATTACACTGATTTGCGTTCAGCGCTCGAACGCAATGCGGAGCAACAACGCATGGAAATGACGGTGTTCCACGACCTTGATGACATGATTGCGTGCAGTTCCAAGTTCGACGGTTTCATGGCGATCGGCGCTGACCGAATTAGTGAAAAGGACTTGGAGCGGTTGCATGAAGCCATGCCATATGGCGTGTTCATTGATGTGAATCCTGCGCCGAATCTGTTTGATTCCGTGCAACCTGATTTGCAGCAGACCATACATGATGCGGTTGCGGCGTGTGCGGCCAAGGGCATGAAGCGTGTCGGGTTTATTGGCGGCAAGGGCTGCCTGATGAACTTCTATGAGGTCGATGAGGAGAACCGCGCTACGTATTTCCGCCGTGAAACGAGCCGTTTCGGCATTCAGTCCGACGGGCTCGTGTATTCCGACGGACTGTTCACGGTGAGTAACGGACGCGCTTTGGGGGAGCGGTTCGTGCACGACCATAATGGTGTGCTGCCGGATGCCGTGATTGTCGCCGCCGATGTGATTGCGGTGGGCGTGCTGCAGGCGTTCAATGCGGTCGGCGTGCTGGTGCCGCGCGACATCAGCGTGATCAGCATCAACAATCAGACGATTTCGCAGTTGACTTCACCGCCGTTGAGTACCTTCTCCATCGATCAGAACGAGCTTGCGCGTGTGGCGACCTTGGCATTAGGCGACGCCATTTCCGGCAAGCGCACGATTCGCCAGCATGCGTATTTGTCGACGTCATTGGTGGCGCGCGACAGTTTCGTTCCGGCGAAATAGTGATGCTTAAAACGTTACTCGTCTAGTGATTCTTTTTACTTTTACATTCTTGTGAATCCTACTTAAGAATCGTCCATAATCATGAAAAAACAAGCGAAATAGTTCGCGCCGCATGCTATAGTGACAACCGAAATGCGAGCGATGATCCGTTATCAGCGGGGAGCTTCCGGAAGAACGGTCGTGTCAGCGGCTTATTAGACCCGGCGGGAAGGCCCGAACAGCCGAACATACGAGCGGTCGTGCGCGTAACAAAAGCATGGCAAACGAGGTGGTACCGCGGTGGCGGCGTCCAGCAGGCGCTATAGTCATCGTCCTCGTAGGAGATAAATAGTAAGAACCTACGAGGAGATACGGTGAGCAAAAACAACGTGTATCCGAAGGCAGCTGCGGGTGAGCAGAGCGCCAATGTAGCGCCGAACCCCAGTTTCCCGAAGCTGGAAGAATCCGTCCTTGATTATTGGGAGAAGGACGACACTTTCCAGAAGTCCATTGAACGCCGTCCTTCCGGCGATCACAGCCAGAACGAATTCGTGTTCTTCGACGGCCCTCCGTTCGCCAACGGTCTGCCGCATTACGGCCACCTGCTGACCGGTTACGCCAAGGATGTGATTCCGCGTTACCAGACCATGAAGGGCCACAGGGTCAATCGTGTGTTCGGTTGGGATACGCACGGTCTGCCGGCTGAGCTGGAAGCCCAGAAGGAGCTGGGCATCGATTCGGTCGATCAGGTTAAGGAAATGGGCATCGACAAGTTCAATGATGCCTGCCGTGCCTCCGTGCTCAAGTACACCAACGAGTGGAAGGACTACGTGCACCGTCAGGCACGTTGGGTCGATTTCGAGCATGGCTACAAGACGCTGAACATTCCATACATGGAATCCGTGATGTGGGCGTTCAAGCAGCTGTACGACAAGGGCCTCGCATATCAGGGCTACCGCGTGCTGCCGTACTGCCCGAAGGATCAGACGCCGCTTTCCGCGCATGAGCTGCGCATGGATGCCGACGTGTATCAGGATCGTCAAGACACCACCGTGTCCGTGGCCGTGAAGCTGCGCGATGAGGAAGACGCCTACGCGGTGTTCTGGACCACTACGCCGTGGACCGTTCCGACCAACTTCGCCATTGTGGTCGGCGCAGACATCGACTATGTGGAAGTGCGTCCGACTGAAGGCAAGTTCGCTGGCAAGAAGTTCTATCTGGGCAAGCCGCTGCTCGGCTCCTACGCCAAGGAACTCGGCGAGAACTATGAGATCGTGCGCGAACTCAAGGGTGCCGAAATGGAAGGCTGGCGCTACTACCCGGTGTTCCCGTACTTCGCAGGCGACGAGAACGCCGTCGAAGGCAAGGTTCCAGGTCCGGAAGGCTACCAGATCTTCACCGCCGACTATGTCGATACCGTTGAAGGTACCGGCCTCGTGCATCAGGCTCCGTACGGCGAGGACGATATGAACACGCTTAACGCCAAGGGCATCAAGAGCGTTGACGTGCTCGACGCGGGCTGCAAGTTCACCGCGCTGTGCCCGGACTACGAGGGCATGTACGTGTTCGATGCGAACAAGCCGATTCTGCGTAACCTGCGTGCCGGTGACGGCCCGCTGGAGCGTATTCCGGAAGACCAGCGCGCGATTCTCTTCCAGGAGAAGAGCTACGTGCACTCCTACCCGCATTGCTGGCGTTGCGCCACGCCGCTCATCTACAAGCCGGTGAGCTCGTGGTTCGTGTCCGTCACCAAAATCAAGGACCGTCTGCTCGAACTGAACCAGGAGATTAACTGGATTCCGGGCAATGTGAAGGACGGCCAGTTCGGCAAGTGGCTTGCCAATGCCCGCGACTGGTCGATCTCGCGCAACCGTTTCTGGGGTTCGCCGATTCCGGTGTGGGTGTCTGACGATCCGAAGTATCCGCGCGTTGACGTGTACGGTTCGCTGGACGAGCTGAAGGCCGACTTCGGCGACTATCCGCGCGATAAGGACGGCAATGTCAACATGCACCGCCCGTACATCGACGAATTGACCCGCGTCAACCCGGACGATCCGACCGGTAAGAGCCACATGCACCGCATCACCGACGTGATGGACTGCTGGTTCGAATCCGGTTCCATGAGCTTCGCCCAGTACCATTACCCGTTTGAGAACAAGGAAACGTTCGAACAGCATTTCCCTTGCGATTACATCGTGGAATACATTGGCCAGACCCGTGGCTGGTTCTACGTGCAGCACATCATGGCGACCGCACTGTTCGACAAGCCGGCATTCAAGAACGTGATCTGCCACGGCATCGTGCTTGGCTCCGACGGCCAGAAGATGTCGAAGCATCTGCGCAACTATCCGGACGTGAACGGCGTGTTCAACGACTTCGGTTCCGACGCCATGCGTTGGTTCCTCATGAGCTCGCCGATTCTGCGCGGCGGTAATCTGATCGTGACCGCCGATGGCATTCGTGACACCGTTCGTCAGGTCATGCTGCCGGTGTGGAGCTCGTACTACTTCTTCACCCTGTATGCGAACGCTGCCAATAATGGTGCCGGGTTCGATGCTCGTGCGCTGCATGCCGATGAGGTTGCCGCACTGCCGGAAATGGACCGTTATCTGCTGGCACGTACCCGCCGACTGATCGAGAAGACGCAGCATTCGCTGGATGACTTCCTGATTTCCGACGCATGTGAAGCCGTGTCCGATTTCATCGACATGCTCACCAACTGGTACATCCGCAACAATCGTGACCGTTTCTGGAACGAGGATGCGAACGCGTTCAACACGTTGTACACCGTGCTTGAAGCATTCATGCGCGTGATCGCACCGCTTGCTCCGATGGAAGCGGAAGCCGTGTGGCGTGGCCTGACCGGTGGCGAATCCGTGCATCTGGCTGACTGGCCGTTCCTTGCCGACGAGCAGACTGGCGAAGCGAGCGAACTGGGCCGTGTGCTTGTTGACGATCCGGCTCTGGTTGATGCGATGGAGAAGGTGCGCGAGGTCGTGTCCGGCACCCTGTCTATGCGTAAGACGAAGCAGATTCGCGTGCGCCAGCCGCTGTCCAAGCTGACCGTTGTGGTAGAAAACACTGCCGCCGTGGCCGCATACGACGAGATTCTCAAATCCGAACTGAACGTGAAGAACGTTGAATTGTGCACGCTTGAAGATGCCGAAGCCCAAGGCTTGAAGATCATCAACGAGCTGCGTGTGAACGCTCGCGTGGCAGGCAAGCGCCTGCGCAAGGACGTGCAGTTCGCCATCAAGGCTTCCAAGTCCGGCGCATGGCATGTGAACGCCGAAGGCGCTCCGGTATGTGAGACTCCGAACGGTGAGATCGTGCTTGAGGAAGGCGAATATGAGCTGATCAACAGCGTGGAGGAGAAGAACGCCGAAGAGGCCGCCAACTCCGTTTCCGCCGCGCTGCCGACCGGCGGCTTCGTGATCCTCGACACCGAGCTGAACGATGATCTGATCGCCGAAGGCTATGCGCGCGACGTGATTCGCGCTGTGCAGGATGCCCGTAAGGCCGCCGATCTGGAAATCTCCGACCGCATCGCCCTGAAGCTCGTTGTGCCCGCCGAAGACGTGGCCAAGGTCGAACAGTTCAAGAAACTCGTCTCTTCCGAAACGCTTGCCACCTCTTTCGAAGTGACGGCCGGCGATGAGCTGAACGTTGAGGTTGCCAAGGCCTGATCTGGCTAATGGATGAAAACTGACGGCTGAAAGCTGACTAATGCCGGTTAGCCGATGAACGGTCGCCAACATAACAGGTCCCGAATCCGATGGATTACTCCAGAAGGTTCGGGACCTTTTTGCATTTGCCTGCGGAACTAGATGAGTCTTAGGGGAGGTCTCGTGCATATCATGAGAACTGGATTCAAGACCTATGGATAGTGCGTTGAGCCATGGTAGTATAGGGGTCTTGCTCGGGTGTATCTGCGAAGGGGTGGATCATGGACTTGTTGGCACACAGAGATGCGGACGGTAATGTGCAAACGCTGCATGGTCATCTCCATAGTGCGGGTGATTTGTCGGAAAGCTATGAATCGAAATTCTCTCAGATTTCACGAATGGCAGCGCTTCTGCATGATGTTGGAAAGATTGCACAACAGTTTCAAACGTATCTGGTATCGGGTAATGGGCGTCGTGGTGAGATTCCTCATGCGAGGCAGGGTGCGTTTGTGGTCAATGATCTGCCGATTTCGAATGAGGCGGAGGAAGTCGCGAAAGAGATTCTCGAACTTGTCATTGCAAAGCATCATGGGGAGCTTCCCGATTGCATTAATGAAATCGGTGATGAGGCATTTCTTACAGGTTTTACGGAATCAGATAAGCTGAATCCTAAATATGCGTATAGGGAAATCAAACAAGGATTGCATGAGCTAGACCTTGACTTGCAAGGTGTATTTCGGCAGGCCGTGAAAGATGTTCGTGATTTTGCGGAACAAATTAATTCGATGAGATTGTCACGAGACAGTCTTCATTTTTACTCGGGATTGCTGGTCAAATATGTTTACTCTCGTTTGATTGATGCCGATAGGACAGATACGGCTTGTTTCGAGACAAAAGAGAAGTATCATCCAATCAGGGCGGATTGGCTGGAACTGATTTGCCGTCTTGATGAAAATATGAAATCTTTCGATTCGACATCTGAAATTAATAAAATCCGTCAGCAGATTACGGAACAGTGTCGTCAAGCTGGAAGCAGAAAGACCGGCATTTACCGATTGTCGGTTCCGACCGGAGGCGGCAAGACGTTGGCTTCGTTGAATTTCGCACTACATCATGCTTTGGAAACAGGGAAAAGGCGAATCATTTATGTGATTCCGTACTTGTCCATTACATCGCAGACCGTGGCGACATTCCGGAATATGCTCGGTCTGGATGCCGACAGCAATATTGTGCTGGAACATTATTCCACTGCAGGTCTGCAGAATTCCAGTAACACGGGATCTGCTGGCACGAGTGAGGAAGAGGACGCGAGGGAACGTCAACGCAAACTGGCGTCGGAACGTTGGGATAATCCGATTATTGTGACCACGATGGTCGAATTCTTGGAAACGGTTATGTCGGCACGCGGCACGAAACTTCGGAAATTTCATAACATGGCTAATAGCGTCATCATTTTTGATGAGATTCAGTCACTTCCGTTGAATATTATCAATCCGTTCAATGAGATCGTGAGTTTCCTTTCGACCGTATTGGATTCGACTATTCTGCTGTGCTCGGCTACGCAGCCTTTATTGGAGCGAACAGCGCGAAAGAATCTGCATCTGTCAAGCAATCCTGATCTTATCGATAATACTGGTGGTTACGAAGAGAAGCTCAAGCGTACCCGTATTGTTGCTTCGCAGAAGAGTAAGAGCTGCGAGGAGTTTGCGAATATCATATACGAGCAGGCACTGCGGAACGGCAATTGTCTGTCTATCGTCAATACGAAGAGTGAAGCTCGCAGAGTATATCAGTGTTTGCAAGAGCTTAATGCTGATGGGCATTTTGAGCTGATTCATTTAAGTACTGCCATGTGTGGTAAGCATAGGGCGGATCGGTTGGCGAAAATAAAGGAGTTGACTGATCCTCGTGATTCCAAACCGGTGATTTGCGTAAGCACGCAGCTTATCGAAGCGGGAGTGGATCTTTCCTTTGCATGCGTGGTTAGAGCGATGGCTGGTTTGGATAGCATTATGCAGGCGGCTGGTAGGTGTAACAGGAATGGTGAGTCGCAGGAAATCAAAGAGACGTATATGTCTATCCGTTGCAAGGCGAGGAGAGGTTCAAGGACTATCTTCCAGAGATCCACAGAGGCAAAAAGCTTACTTTGCAGATTATGGGTGAGTATCCTGATGTTGATTTGCTTTCCACCAGTATGCTCAATGAGTTTTATGGCATGTTGCTTCAAAGTGAGGATCGAGATGGCGGCAATAGTTTGCTGGATGGTCCGCTTAGGAAAACGGAGAACGCTGGAAAAACGATTTATGAGTTGCTGGCATACAACAAGAGTCAACGTGAGCAATTCGGGAGTAATACAACGGGGGAGAGGTATGAGCCGTTCTTTGCGCAGGCTTTCAGAACGGTCAGCGATGAGTATCGTGTGATTCCGAAGAACACGCACAATGTCGTGGTTCCTTATGGCAATGCGATGGAATTGCTGGATATGCTGCAGTATGGTGAGCTAAGGGAGAAAATTGCAATTTTACGGCGGCTGCAGGAATATACAGTTTCCATTTTCGATTACGAGTACAAGGATTTGAATGGGAAACGCGCGATTTCCATTGCTAATGAGGATTTCGACATTTATGTTCTGAATGGAGATTATTACAAAAGCGAATATGGTGTGGTGGCAGAGGCGGATATGTCTCTGTTGATGATATGAAATGGCAGTAGTTCTCTTGCAGATCGATGAAGATCTGCAAGAGAGCCTCGTTTAGATAAACACGCATATTGTACATATTTTCAATCCACGCCATGAATGTGGCGACGGTAGGAAAACCTACCTATACAAGGATAACTGGTTGGTTATTGTTTGAGAAACACTAATAAAGTTCTATGTTCAATAAGTGTACCAGTATGTTATACTGGTAATGGCAGGTTGAGGGAACGCTTAACGAAGGAGTTATATGCAACGACATCGCAATTCAATTGAATATGAAGTATCGGGTAGATACGCATTGTTTTCGGAAGTGGCAACACGTATTGGAGGTGAAAAGTTTTCGTATCAGGTGCCGACGTATCAAGCTTTGAAAGGCATTACGGAAAGTATCTATTGGAAGCCGACTTTTGTGTGGGTCATTGACGCTGTTCGTGTGATGAATAGGATTCAGACGGAAGGCAAGGGGATTCGACCCATTAAAATAAGCGGCGGCAATGATCTTTCGTACTACACATATCTCAAAGATGTGCGTTATCAGGTTCTGGCCCATTTCGAATGGAATGATCAGCGTGAAGATCTCGCCGCTGACCGTGACGAAAACAAACATCATAATATCGCCTTGAGATCCGTTCAGAAAGGCGGTCGCCGAGACATATTCTTGGGGACGCGCGAGTGCCAGGGATATGTGGAGCCGTGTGAGTTCGGATCCGGAGAAGGATTCTATGACGGTTACGGTGAATGGAATATGGGCTACACGTTCCATGGATTCACGTATCCGGATGAAAACAAGGATCACGATTTTGTTGCACGGTTCTGGTCGCCTGTTATGACTGACGGCATCATCGAATTTGAACGTCCGGACTCCCGGCAATTGGATAGACGAATTATCAGACAAAACCGGAATGTCAAAGAATTCGTTTTGGGAAGCAATCTGCAGCCGGTGGGAGAGGAGTGAGCGATGAGCTTATCAGACAATCTGCTGCTTATCAACGAATCCGTGCACAACGCTGCCGGAAAAATACCGAAAAACGACGTCGGCAGCTCTACGACCGACATTAGGAAAACGTTGATTCCACCCGGACACACAACACTTCCGACTCAGTTGACGGTGGTTCTGAACAAAAACGGAGAGATATTACGGCTTTCAAGGGATAATCAAACGATTATTATCCAATGCACGGAAAACTCTATGGGACGCACCAGCAAGCCGGTGCCGCATCCTCTGTTTGATCAGCTCCAATATCTCGATTTGCATTTCGACGAGAAGAAAACCTCCATGTATTTGGAGCAGCTTGCCGCTTGGAAGGGTGATAACGTCAAACTCAATGCCATCTATCGATGCGTTTCGGAACACAGCATCAGCGAAGAAGCCGCTCGGTTCAATGTGGAAATAACCGAAAAAGACCGGAAAGCAGGTGTTTGCTTCGAAGTTGAAATTGGGCTGCGAAACTCAGATGTCTCGAATGATCCCGATATACAGGCACAATGGATTTCCTATTTACGACATGATCGTCAGAAAATAGGAAAGGATATGTTTGGAGAGGACCTATATACTCCGATCTTGAACTTCCCTAAGAAAATTGTCAGTGTAAATGGCAATGCCAAACTGTTATCGGCGAACGATTCATCGAATTTTACCTATCGAGGGCGCTTCGCTTCCAAAGAAGAAGCTTTGCGAGTCGATGGTGAAACATCGCAGAAGATACATTCGACGCTGCAATGGTTGGTCAATAATCATGGAACGATTACCGATACTCAGGCCATAGTCATCTGCTCGGTGAAAAACCCCAACGAAAAGCCGAAACTTGACCCGCAGGAAGGCTCTTATGATTTTGGCTCTTTGTTCTCACCGGCTGTAGTCGAGCCGGAAACTCCACGCAACGATGTTGCAGATGCGCTGATCGCAACAAACTTTCAATACGCAAAAGTTTTTTCGAAGGTACTGCGCGGATATGGCAATGCTAACAAACTTAAAAAGCATACCGATCCAATGATGATCGTCATTCTGGATGCGGCGACGTCTGGACGTTTGAGCGTTACGTATTATCGTGAACTTTCGAGAGACGAATATGTCGAAAGTATCCTGCAGTGGCATGTTGATGCAGCATGGCCGTTGAAAATATACGACAAAGAAAAGGAGAAGTTTGTCACATATGAAGGTGCGCCACCATTTGCTGACATCATCAGCTGCGCATACGACGTGTCAGACAGAAGCAGCAAAGCCTATAAACGTTTTGCGAAAAACACGAAAAAGCAGCTTATAGAATGCATGTTCGGAGGAGAATCGCTTCCCCGTTCCATATTGGACGCCACATACCACAGAGTCACTAAACCTATGGGATATGACGTTCCAGGAGCATGGCTAAGAGATTTTGAAATCGCATGCAGCCTATGGAAAAAACATTACATTGATGACGCGAGGAAGCAAAACAAACAGGAGGACACGATATCCATGTACCTTGAACCAACACGAAATGACCGCGACTACTTATACGGGAGATTGCTGGCACTCGCGGATCGCTTTGAAAACGGCGTCCTGTACAAGCAAGGAATCAGTGACACCCGTCCGACCAGTGCCGTTAAGCTCATGAGCAATTTCGTCGCAAAGCCGTTTACAACATGGGGAACGCTGTGGAAGCAACTGATGCCCTACCTGAAATCAGCGAATGGCGCGCCTTGGTTCCAGAACAGCGTGGATGAGGTCATGGCGCTTTTCAAAGAAGGAGACTTCGAAGATAACCGTGCACTTTCACCGCTCTTTCTGCTCGGTTATTCATGCCAGCGAAGGGAGTCTATGCGCAAAGCGCAAGAAGCATCCCAGAAGAGCAAAGAAAACTAGCGTTTAGTTTTTGAAGTTATCGACGTTGATTATCCAAGAAAAAGTTAAGGAGTCATTATCATGGCAGCTTTGGAAAATAAGATTGATTTCGCAGTCGTTTTTGCGGCTAATAATGCCAATCCTAACGGTGATCCGTTGAATGGCAATCGTCCACGAACCACATCGGAAGGGCTGGGCGAGGTTTCCGATGTTGCGCTGAAAAGGAAGATTCGCAATCGCCTGCAAGATGCTGGTGAAACGATTTTCGTGCAGTCCGATGACCGTTCCGATGACGGCGCAAAATCATTGTCGGACCGTTTCAACACATATATGAAAACCTTGCCGAAAGAAGAGCAGAAGCAAAAGAACCTGGTGTTCCAGAAAGTGTGCGAACAGTGGCTTGACGTACGCACGTTCGGACAAGTATTCGCGTTCAAAAAAGCTAAGGATGTTGATGAAGTCTCCCTGGGCGTGCGCGGTCCGGTTTCCATTCAGGCTGCGTTCTCGATTGAACCCATTGCCATTGACGACGTGCAGATCACTAAGTCAGTGAACAGTGAAACCACGGACACCGGTAAGAAATCCTCCGATACCATGGGAATGAAATACCGTGTTTCCGGCCGTGCGGTGTATGCGACGTATGGCAGCATCAGCCCACAGCTTGCCGAAAAAACCGGGTTTACTGCAGAAGATGCCGAAAAAATCAAGGAAGCTCTCGTCACGTTGTTTGAGAATGATGAAAGTTCGGCTCGTCCTGCGGGGTCCATGGAAGTGCTGGACGTTGTGTGGTTCACGCACAACAGCAAGTCAGGGCAATACTCTTCCGCCAAAGTTCATCGTTCCGTTTCCGTTAATGTGGATGGAACGGTGGCAGTGAATGAATCTTCTATTCCCGACTTGCGGTACGAAGTGCTTGAAGGCCGCTGAAGCGTTTGGAATTGAGTGAGTAAGGGGTGTTGCATGAAAGGGCCAGAAGGATATCCGGAAGAAGATTGGCTGGCCCTTTCGGGCATCCAGCATTTCTCATTCTGCAAACGACAGTGGGCGCTTATCCATATCGAACAGCTGTGGTCAGAGAACTATTTGACTACAGCTGGGCATCTGGAACATGAACGTGCCCACGATTATGCGGCTTCTGAATCTCGCGGCGATACGCTGATCATGCGAGATTTGAGAGTCTATTCGCGAGCGCTCGGCATAACTGGAGCCTGTGATGTTGTGGAATTCCATAAGTCTAATGATGGTGTTCCGCTTCACGGAAGAGATGGATTGTGGTTGCCGTATCCGATTGAATACAAACACGGCAAATCCAAAACGATTGATGCTGATCGTTTACAGCTATGCGCAGAAGCGATGTGCTTGGAAGAAATGCTCGCGTGTGATATTCCTGAAGGTGCTTTGTTCTACCGGCAGACAAAACGTCGTGAGCGGGTAAAATTGGACGAAGATCTTCGCCGCATGGTCGAAGCTGACTTCTTGCAAATGCATGATCTTTTCTTCCGCGGATGGACTCCCAAAGTGAAACAGACCAGATCGTGTTCGTCATGTTCTCTACGGGATTTGTGCCTGCCTGAATTACGGAAGGTGAAATCGGCAAAAGCATATATCGAAGAACGGCTCAAGGAAAGCGGGGAGTGATGAAGCAGCTGTTAAACACGCTGTTTGTGATGACGGAAGATGCCTATCTTGCTTTGGAGAACGATAATGTTGTGATTTATCAGAATGACAAAACCTTGGCGAAAGTGCCATTACGGTCAATTGAAGGAGTCATGTGTTTCTCGTATAAGGGTGCTTCGCCTGCTCTTATGGGGCGCTGCGGCAAACTGGGCGTTTCTATGGCATTCTATTCACCGAGAGGTCATTATTACTGTTCCGTGTTAGGGGAGGAGAATCGTAATGTGCTACTTCGCCGTGAACAATTTCGAGTCGCGGATGACGAACAAAAATCTTTGCGTTATGCGAAATCTTTCATTGTTGGCAAACTTTACAATGCGAAATGGGTGCTCGAACGCACGAAACGTGATCATGCTTTGCGGGTGAACATCGACCGACTTGCCGAGCAGAGCGGCAAATTGTCGGCGGCATTGTTAGAAGCTCGGAAAAGCTTGACGGTTGATGAGTTGAGGGGTGTCGAAGGGCTTGCTGCCAAAGATTATTTCTACGCTTTTGACGATTTGGTTCTGAAGAATAAAGATGATTTCTTTTTCACCAGTAGGTCGAGGAGGCCTCCGCTGGATAGACTAAATGCATTGTTATCTTTTTGCTACTCCATATTGACGAATGATTGCATTGCGGCTTTGCAAGGCGTGGGGTTGGATCCGTATGTTGGTTTTATGCATACGGATCGGCCCGGGAGAGCCTCTCTGGCATTGGATCTGGTTGAAGAGTTTCGCCCGGTGTTGGCTGACCGCTTTGTGTTGACATTGGTTAATACAGGTGCTGTTAAGCCGGGGGATTTTGAAATACGGGAGAATGGTGGTGTGCTGCTGTCTGATTCCGGGCGGAAGAAAGTGCTTACGGCGTGGCAGAAAAAGAAGAGCGAACAGATTCTTCATCCGTTCCTGCAAGAAAAAATTTCGTGGGGATTGGTTCCGTATGTGCAAGCGCTGCTGCTAGCTCGATCGTTGCGGGGTGATCTTGACGATTACCCGCCATTTATGTGGAAGTAAAAGGTGCGTAGCTGTGTGGCGGTATGTGATGACTCGTGGTGATACGTTATTGGAGGTGAAAAACCATGATGGTTGTGGTTGCGTACGATGTGAGTACGGAAACCCCTGAGGGAAAGCGTCGTCTTCGTTTGGTGGCAAAGACATGCATGAAATACGGACAGCGTGTGCAGAACAGTGTTTTCGAATGCTCGGTGAGTCCTTCCGATTATCTGGTGTTGGTGCACGATTTGCTGAAGATTGCCAATACCGATGAGGACAGCCTGCGCTTTTATAAACTTGGCGCTCGATATGCGGATAAGATTGAGCATTACGGACGTGAACGGAGTTTGCCGGTTAATGATGTGATGATGATATAGAAAAGGGTAAAATGGCATGGTGCCATAACGATATGGTGTGGGGTATGCCGGGTTGAGTGTTTGGGTGTGACGTCCGGCATTCAGAGCGTGTTTTCTAGCCAGCAGTATTGTGTTTTCGGCAAGGTGGCCAGTCTTGAAATGGTGTTTGTGCGAAGTGGAAGCACTCATGATGAGGGCTGTTTTTCGCACCTGAAAAACTATCGAAATTCGAATTGTGATTTTCGTGGGGCGTTTGAAAACTAAATAGTGGATATTAAAAATGAGACAGAAAGCCAGTTGCTCGTTTTAGGTATGTTGTTCGTCGTACCGGCGGTGTTGTTTGATATTCTTAAAGCTAGGCAGCTGGCTTGCGTCTCAAAAAGCGGACAAAAATGTCCAGCTGCACAGTCGCTCTCCTCACGGAGAGCGTGGATTGAAATCTGAGGACATGTTCGGCATTGGAGGTTCCGCTGGCGTCGCTCTCCTCACGGAGAGCGTGGATTGAAATGGTTAGTGTTGCTCAATGCCACGTTAGCCGAAGTCGCTCTCCTCACGGAGAGCGTGGATTGAAATGATGATTTTAATGATTTGATGACGAAAAACAATGTGTCGCTCTCCTCACGGAGAGCGTGGATTGAAATACACCACGGAATATCGTCGGACGCGGGCGTGTAGCGGGGGTCGCTCTCCTCACGGAGAGCGTGGATTGAAATTGCGTTGTTTGCTGTTTCGGTTGTAACTGCAAGATGTCGCTCTCCTCACGGAGAGCGTGGATTGAAATAGCATTTTTCCAGCGTCATTTTGTCCGCCAATGAGTCGCTCTCCTCACGGAGAGCGTGGATTGAAATCATCGGTCGAGAAAAGTACCGTCATCACCGGTCGGTCGCTCTCCTCACGGAGAGCGTGGATTGAAATGTTAAGCGAACTTTTTGACACCATCATGAAACGAAGTCGCTCTCCTCACGGAGAGCGTGGATTGAAATTGTTGCGCAGATGGTTGAAAACGGCGCGACCGTGGTCGCTCTCCTCACGGAGAGCGTGGATTGAAATAGCAGTTCACAGGCTCAAAATTTGATTATCGCCGTGTCGCTCTCCTCACGGAGAGCGTGGATTGAAATTACAAATGACCAACGTCCTGTCTGACGAAGCGTTCGTGTCGCTCTCCTCACGGAGAGCGTGGATTGAAATAATGCCGTGCGCAACGCCACCTCACCGCAGTTTCGTCGCTCTCCTCACGGAGAGCGTGGATTGAAATAAGGCGAAAAAACTGTCAACGCCAACGAACATATCGTCGCTCTCCTCACGGAGAGCGTGGATTGAAATCGGTTGGACGTGCCGAGCCTGTTTTGCTCACTCGGTCGCTCTCCTCACGGAGAGCGTGGATTGAAATTGAAATCAAGTCGTTGAACAACGCCACCACCGACGGTCGCTCTCCTCACGGAGAGCGTGGATTGAAATATAAGCACCGTGGCTCGATCACGCCGAACCCGTGTCGCTCTCCTCACGGAGAGCGTGGATTGAAATTCGGCTGAATGTGTCCTGTAGAGCGCGGGAGCGAGTCGCTCTCCTCACGG
>OLPZ01001026.1_pt1 | contig 19966 bp, 19 predicted proteins | sample 1672711 | NCBI WGS metagenome assembly OLPZ01 (sample SAMEA3136716, study PRJEB25190) | human gut metagenome
GATGCGCTCGAGCGCTTCGGGCGTGATGCGCGTGTGGTAGGGGACGCGGCTCGCCAGGCACGCAGCAGACGGCTTGTCCCAGGTGGGAAGGCCAAGCGCCCGCGACAGATCGCGGACGTCTTGCTTGCTAAAGCCCGCCTCGAGCAGCGGGCTTCGCACGCCGAGCTCGGCAAGCGCACGGTGCCCGGGGCGATAGTCGGCGTTGTCGTCGACGTTGCTGCCGTCTGCCACATGTGCGATGCCATGCTCGAGGGCAATCGCGCCGACCCGCGTGAAGACCGCTTGCTTGCACAGGTAACAGCGCTCGGGCGGATTGTCAGCGACCCCGGGAACCGCGAGGATGTCTGCCGCCGCGACGACATGGGCGATACCCTCCGCCGCTGCCCAGGCGCGCGCCTGTTCCAGGTCGTCGTCTGGCACGAACGCACTTTGGACGGTGACAGCGAGCATGTTGTCACCCAGCACGTCGTTTGCGACCTTGGCGAGAAGCGTCGAGTCGACCCCTCCCGAAAACGCGACTGCCACGCTCTCGAGCTCGGAGAGTAGTGCCTGCAGCTTGTCGTATTTGGCAGCCAGCTCGGGCTGCAGCGTGAGAGTTCCCGACACGGGTGACGTCCCTTCGGAAGAGTTGCCGTTCGTGTCGATGATTATATGCGTCCGAAAACAGAATTGGCGCACTGCTGCGCACGGCGCGCAGGCAGTTTACAGAAAGATTCCCATACGCTCGAATGCGGGGACCGGATGCGCCGTCTCGCGGATCCGAAGCGGCACACGCAGAGGCTTGACACGGTCGAGCTCGTCGAGGTCGTCGGCGCTGATGTAGCGGCGCGCAGCAGGGTTGGAGATGAGCAAGACATGCAGCATCACCTTTATGGGAACCGACAGCTCGTGGATTTCGAGGCTCTTGAGCTGCTGTCTGAAGCGCTCTTGCTTGGGAGAACGCGAGACGACGCGCGAGAGCCAGCGGTAACAGGCGCGTGCGTTCTCCATATCCCACTCATAGGGATCGCCATAGATGTCTTTGGCCTCGCGGAACCCCGGCGTCGAAATCATTCGCTTCGCCCACTTCCCCGATATGAAGCGTCGTCATGACCGCATAAAATGTGCCTTTATTTTACGCCCCGATTGTGGAGATGCGTTGAAATCCGAAGGCAGCAGGCATGCAAAGGCGCATGTCAACGGGGCATTCGGGGGGTGCGGGGTGACTTGCGGCGTCACGCATCGAATGCGGTTTGTGGCATGCGCCTTGTGGCGGACTGGCGCTTATGCGAGCTGCTTGCCGGCATCGGGCCCGGCGCAGGAGCTGTAGACCGCGGTGACGGTCAGGTAGACGCCGCCTTTGGCCTTGACGGGCATGCCCATCTGCTCGAATGCCGCGTTGACCCACGCCGCCTGGTCGGTGAACTCGGCGCCCTCGTTCACGTAGCGCGCCGTGCCGTAGATCTGGTAGGCGGTGCCCTTGTCCCAGAACAGGACCGACACTTTCTGGTTGACCTTGAGGTTTGCGAGCGTCTTGTTGAAGAACTGATCGGACAGGTAGAGCGTCTCGTCGTCGACGATCTTCTTCATCGCGATGATGTTCGCGTTGGGCTGACCGTCTGCGTTCGCCGTGCAAAACGCGACGTCCTTGACCTGGTCGAAGAGCTCTTTCACTTCTTGTGGGATCTTTGCCATGGCACTACCTCCAAGCACGATGATTCCGGCATCAACAAGTATACGTCCGAAAGATGGCACGAGGGGCCGTGGGTATCGTCTCATTCTGGCACGAGGGGCCGTGGGTATCGTGTCATTTTTCATGGGCGCTGGCGAGAAGAGCACGTAGAATGGGCGGCACCTGTTATGCCGGTGAAGGAGAGGGTGCGCGTGGGAAAGATGAACGACTGGCTGGAGATACCGCAGCCGCGGCTGGGAGCAGTGGGGTTGCTCGTCTTGCTCGTGCTGGGCTCGCTCACCGCGCCGCTCTCACTCGACATGTACACGCCCTCCATCCCGAACATGGCAAGCTACTTCAGCACGACCGACGACGTCGTGAATCTCACGCTCGTGGGTTACTACCTCTTCATGGCGGTCGGGCTGCTGATCTTTGGCCCCCTTTCCGACAAGTTCGGCCGCAAGCCGGTGCTCTTGGTGGGCCTTGCCTGCTATTGCCTGTCGAGCCTGGTATGCGCCGCATCGGTGAGCATCTGGATGCTCATCGGCGCGCGCGTCGTCGAGGCGCTGAGCTCGGGCGCTATGAGCGCGGTGTGCACCGCCGTCGTCAAAGACGCCATCAAGCCCGCCTACCGCGAGCGCATGCTCGCCATCATCCAGATCATCTTCGTGATCGGCCCGGTTGCCGCACCGATCATCGGCGCCGGCATCCTCGCCGTCGCCAACTGGCGCGGGGTCTTTATCGTGCTCGCCGCCGTCTCCGCACTCGAGCTGCTCATGGCCCTGGTATTCAAGGAGACCCTGCCCGCGCAAAACCGCGTGACGACGAGCCTGCCCGCGACCCTCGCCCGCCTGGGGCACGTGGCGAAAAACCGCGCTTTTCTGTTCTTCCTCCTGATAACCAGCGCCTGGGAAATCGGCTACATGGCGTATGTGTCGGTCGGCTCGTACATATACATCGACTTCTTCGGCTTCAGCGCGCTCGGCTTCAGCCTGTTCTTCGCAACGGTGGCGCTGACGAATGCCCTCGGCCCCGCTGCATGGCTGAAGATCTCCAAGAACGTGACGCATCGCTTCTTCACCTCCCTTGCAATCGTCTGCACGATCGTCGTGGGCATCCTCATCCTGTTGGTCGGAAGGAGCAACGCGTTCGTCTTCTGCGGGCTGTTCCTGGTCTTCGCCTTCTTCGAGTCTGCCGTGCGCCCGTACGCGGTCAACATCTTGCTCGCGCAGCAGGATTCCGACATCGGCTCGGCATCCGCGCTCATCAACTGCATGCGCGTCTTTTTGGGCGCGGTGGGCATGTTCCTCGTTCTGCTGCCCGTCTTTGGCACATACGTCGAGGCGACGGGCTGGATGATCGTCGCGCCGATGACGATTGCACTTGCCGGCTGGGTCGCCCTGCTGCGCTCGCGCCACGTCGTGCGCGGCCTCTAGCTGTCAGCTGCAAAAATTTCTTGTGGCAAGCATCCCCTTGCGCTACACTCCTAGCCGCTTACTACAGCACTACAGTTTGCTAAAGTCTACTGATATGAGAGGCAATAGATGGCACAAGGCGAAGGCACAGTTGGAAAAGGCCAGCTCAAACGCAAGTTCGGTATGCGAGAAGCCGTCACCGTCGCAGCAGGCTCGGTCATCGGCGTCGGCTTGTTCACGACGGGCTCGAACGTCGTAGGCGACCTCGGTCCGTTCGTTATCTTCGCGACGCTCCTCGCGCTGGCCGTGAGCATCTACCCCGCGCTGCTCTACGCCGAGATGGGCGCGTCGCTCCCCTACGCCGGCGGCACCTACCAGTTTGCATCGATGGGCATCGGGCGCTGGGCGGGCGTACTCGCGGGCTGGAACTTCATCATCTCGCTCGTCGCGGTCAACGGCGGCGAGGCACTTGCATTCAGTTATTACTTCAAGACCATCTTCCTCGCACTCGGCATAGAGCTGCCCATCTCCGACGTCATCCTCGCGGCAATCGTCGTCGCCGGGTTCACCGTGGTCAACGTGTTCGGGGTCGAGGTCTCGGGGCGCGTGCAGAATGCGGCGATGTTCTTCTTCTGGGGAGTTGCCGCGATCTGGTTTTTGACGATGATCCCCAACGTGAGCCTGCCGACCTTCGTCACGACGCCCGACTTCATCGACGCGAGCAATCCCCTCTCGTTCTTTGCCGCGATGTGCATGATCTGGTGGTGCTTCGCGGGATTCGAGTCGGCCGTCTCGATGGGCGAGGAAATCAAGTACCCGCACGTCAACATCCCGCGCGCGATGTTTCTGACCCCATTTGTCGTGTTCGCGGTCAACGCGCTGTTCCAGTGGTTCCTCGTCGGCATCACGCCCGTCGACTCGATGGCGATGCTCTCCGACGCCGACGCGCCGTTTGCCCAGGCGATGATGTCCGCCGGCATCATGGGCTTCCCGCTCATTTTGCTGTGCATCGGCATCTCGCTGGGCGGCGACTTCTCGACCCTCAACGCGAGCGTGGCGACGACCGGCCGCTACCTGTTCGTCATGGCGCGCGACGGCGCCGTGCCCAAGGTGTTCGCGAAGACGAGCAGGCGATTCAGCACGCCCTATGTCTCCGTCATCACGCTCGGCGTCGTGTCGATCGTCTTGATCCTCACCAACTCGCTCGACTACATCGCGAACCTCTCGCTGTTCGCCGACCTGTTCTACTACGTGATCGGCATCATCGCGGCGCTCTTTCTGCGCCAGCGCTTCCCCGAGCTCAAGCGCGCGTACAAGGCGCCCGGCATCAAGATAGGCGCGCCGGTGAGCGCCGTCATCTACATCCTGATGATGACGCAGCTCGAGCCCGACGCCTTCACGACGGGGATTATCTGGTGTGCGATCGCGCTGGTCGTGTACGCGATCTGCTACAAGATCTACGGCAAGCAGGGCGAGTTCACGCTCGACCTAGCCGCATCGGGCGCCAACGACGAGCCGTCAGCTCAGGAGCGCGCCAAGATGGACCGGGAGTACCTGGTCTGGAAGGTCGTCGTGGGTGTTGCCTGCGTGCTCGCGCTCGTGCTCTTCGCCTTCCCCTACCTCGTCGTCTAAACTGGCACGAGGGGCCGTGGGTATCGGTTCAAAATGACACGAGGGGCCGTGGGTATCGTGCCATACGAGAGAGGGGACATGCACATGGGAATCATGGACGCGTTCAACGACGAAGAGGGCAAGATCAGCTACAGCAACGGCAAGTACCGGGTAATGCAGATCGTGCTGAGGGAAAAGTTCGTCGGCAAGGGCTCGAAGAACTTCCGCGAGATCGAAGACCTTTGCAACGAGCAGTACGCGCAGGGCTACCGCCTGCACACGTTCGCGCAGTCGACCGCGAACTCTGCGGGCTTTGGCGGCGGCGACCGCACGGTGTGCAACCTCGTGTTCGAGCGAATCGACTGAAGACGCGCTAGCGACAAGAAACGCCGCAGTGCCCGGGCGCAGAAAGTGCATGACGGTGGGACGGGGCTTTCGTCCAGAAGATAGTGGTCCCGCCGCATCGTTTTTCTGAAAGACATGAAAAAGGCCGCTGCCCGAAGGAGCAACGGCCTTTTGCAACGCTTGCTATGTTGCGAAGAACTAGTCGGTCGGCTGGTTGGCGAGGCTGTTCTTGAGCTCAGCTTCCCAAGCGGTGACGAAGACGTTGTCGGTCTCCTTCTCGGCGATCTCGATCTGGTTCATGCGGGTGTTGTGGTTGTTGATGATCTGGTCAACGTTGACTGCCATGTCGTTCTTTTCCTCTCTAATGGAAATCCTGCATTGCCAATCAATGCAGCACTCGAACTATATGTGATTTGCAGAATGTTGCAAAGTGCCCAATTAAAAAAAATTCGGCTTATGCTTTTTGCATATTAGAGGGGCTCCGCCGTTGGAGCGCCAAGCTCGCCGAAGGGGTTCATGAGCCAAGGAAAGCCATGGCGCTCAAGGGAGCGACACAGCCCCTCCAGCTCGCGCGGCCATGCGTCTTCCCCCTGCGCGAGAAAGCAGCGCACGCCATCGGTTGCCATCAGCAGCCACGACCCGCAGTCGCCTGCGCTCGCCTGAGCGGGCGAATAGACGCCGGAAAGCCGCCACAGATCCTCTTCCACAAGCTCGCGGGCAAACGCGCGCGCCTCGGAGCCGACCATGCTGAAGTCGGGATCCGCCGATTCTACCTTGCGCCGCAGCCCGAGGTAGCCAACGCAGTGCGCGCCAAACCTGTTGCGCGCAAAGCTGAGCCGGAAGCTGGATTCGGGCTCTTCCCACGTGCACGCGATCGTGAGCTGCTTGAAACGCTCCAGCACGCGGCGCCTCTGCGCGTCGGTGGTGGCTGGCGACAAGAACCGTGCCGGTGGCGCGGCGAGCTTCTCACCGTCTCCGCCTTCGCCAAACGCATGGCGGAAGAACCACGCGCCCATGCGCTCGTCCTGGCACGCAAGGCCGCGGTCCCCGTCCGACGTCTCGGCCCATCGGGCACCACGGTACTCGTATTCGCTTCTTACGATAGTCTTCTGAGCCATCCGTGCCTTTCCATCCATATTCCTCGTGTAGCAGTGTACCTGCACCCTGAGACACGATTCCTCATTTTGAGACGATACCCACGGCCCCTCGGTTCAAAATGACACGATACCCACGGCCCCTCGTGCCACTTTTGGCGGCGCACGCTCTCGGGCTTAGCTGGCAGCTGAGGAAATCGCCCTCCCGCTCTGAAAAAATTGTCCGCGCAATAGATAATCGCCAGGCACCGCCTGGCCGGGATGAAGCAAGCGAGGGAGAGTCCATGTCAGACACGCAGCAAGCACCAGCTCCAAAGAAGAGCCACAAGAAACTCATCATCATCGTCATCGTGATCATCGCCCTCGTCGCACTAATCGGGTCGTGCGCGAGCGGCGCCGGAAACAAGTCCGACAGCTCGAACGGCTCCGGCAACTCGGGTAGCACTGCCTCGCAAGGCGCTCAGCAGGAGAAGGACAGCACGAAAATCGACGCGGACAAGTTCGCGAAGATCGAAAACGGCATGTCCTACGACCAGGTCGTGAGCATTATCGGCTCCGAAGGCACCGAGCAGAGCACGAACGAGATCGGCGGCATCAAGACGACGATGTACGAGTGGGAATCTGACGGTTGGGGCGTCGCGACCATCACGTTCCAGAACGGCAAGGTCACGAACAAGAGCCAGATCGGCGTAAACGACCAGTCCACCGCGAAGGCCACGATGGACAAGTACAACCAGGTCGAAACGGGCATGACCTACGACGAGGTCGTGGCGATCATGGGCGGCGACGGCGAACTCTCGAGCGACACGAAGATTGCCGGCGTCTCGTCGAAGCTGTACATGTGGGACGGCGAGAACATCGCCTCGAACTGCAGCATCACCTTCTCCGACGGTAAGGTGAGCTCCAAGAGCCAGTTCGGGCTCGACAAGTAGCAGCAAAAAAAGACCCCGGAGGTAACCTCTGCCTCCGGGGTCTTTTCCGTGCGGGTGGAACGTCGCGCTACGCAGCCTTGCGTGCGGCCTTCGCCTCTTGAGCCTTGCGGAGCTCGGCGAGGTCGTAGACCTTGTAGTCGACGAGGTTCTGCTCGTCGATCTGGTCGATGTGGGTGACCAGGTAGGTCAGCCCGAACCACAGAGCCATCACCATCAAAAAGCACATCGTCAAAGTAAACATTACGACCTCCAACCCTTGTTGCGTTCATTTCGTCTGAGGTAAATGTAGTCCCCTCAAAAGGAAATGCCGTTGCATCCCCTGCAACTGGTTTTGTTGTTTTTGCAACGTCATTATTCACAGTCGAGAATGTATCTCTAAGCGAGAAGCGCTTGCGAAAAAATGACACGATACCCACGGCCCCTCGTGCCATTTTGGTCCGATGTCCACGGCCCCTTGTGCCAAAATGAACCGATACCCACGGCCCCTTGTGTCAAAGGCGAGGAGGGAACATGCACGAGGTCGCACCCGTCGACATCCGTATCGACCGTAATTCGGTTATTCCCGCATACCGGCAGATCTACCAGCAGATCCGTCATCAGATCGCGGCGGGCAGCATTCCCGCCGGCGCCCTCATCCCCAAGATCCGCGACCTCGCCGCGAGCCTGGGCGTTGCCCGCAACACCGTCGAGGCGGCCTACCGCCAGCTCAGCCTGGAGGGCTACGCGCACGGGAAGCGCGGCATCGGCTACGTGGTCGAAGACCTCGACTTCTCGGTTGTCGAGGCGCAGCTGCCGGAGCAAGACGCCGCTCCCGCATCGGTCCATCTCCCCGCCCACCGCAAAAGCCCGCTCGGGGACAGCCTGGGCTGCCGCTACGACTTCTCCTACGGCAACCGCGACTACCTCAGGATTCCCACGGGCCTGCTGAAGACGTTTGCCGTCGAGGCGCTCGACGAAGAGGACCTCACGGGGGCTGCCACCTACATCGACCCGCTCGGCCTGCCCGCCCTGCGCGCCTGCATCGCACGAAAGCTCAACGCGACGCGCGAGATGCACTGCCAGCCCGAGCAGGTCATCATGCAGCCGGGCACGCAAAGTGCCCTGCACTCCATCATCTCGCTGTTCCCGCTCGAGCAGCGCAGCATCGCCATCGAGAATCCGGGCTACGACGCGGCGCGCAAGGTCTTCCAGGAGCGTGCCTCGCACATCACCGCGCTGCCCGCCTACCGCGGCGGGCGCGTCTTGCTGCGCGCGCTCGAGGACTGCGACGCAAAGCTCGTCTTTCTCACGCCCTCCAACCAGTTCCCCCTCGGCCACATCATGCCGCTCGCCACGCGCCTCAAGGTCATCGACTGGGCCCAGCGGCACGACGCCTACCTCATCGAAGACGACTACTGCTGCGAGTACCGCTATGGTTCCGACGCCATCCCGTCGCTGCACTCGCTGTGCCCGGACCACGTCATCTACCTGGGAACGATGTCGAAGATCCTCTCCCCCGCCATCCGCATGAGCTACCTGGTGCTGCCGCCTGCGCTCATGGAGCGCTGGGACGACGTGCAGCGCTACCGCTTCTGCGCGCTGCCGTGGCTCGACCAGGAGATGATGCACCTGTTCATGAGCAGCCCGGAATGGGCGCGCTACGAACGCACGACGGTCAGCAGCTACCGCAAGCGCCACGACACCCTCATCGCGAGCATCCACGAACACCTGGGCGACAAGGTGCGCATCGTGGGCGCCGACGCGGGGCTCCACATCCTGCTGGGCGATGGCGAGAAACGCGACCAGTCCGAGCTCATCAACCTCGCGCGCTCGCACGACGTGCGCGTCTACGGCACCAACCGCTACTGGGTGGGAAGCGCCCGCCCCATGCGCAATTACGTGCTGGTCGGCTTCTCGCAGATCCGCGAGGAGGACATTCCCGAGGGGATACGGCGCCTCGGCGAGGCCTGGTACGGCTGACACGCAGCGCTGCCACGGCCGCTTACGGGCGTGCGCCCGTGAAAACGAGAGAGCCCCAGCATCCGGAAGGGGAAGGGACGCTGGGGCGAAGAGAGAGGAAGTTAGTCTTTGCTAACTGACAGGTACTATAGCGTATTTGTTAGCCAATGCAAACTCTTTTTCAGCATTTTTCTGAGATTCTTTTCGCGACGCGCGAGCTGCCACACCGCATATCTCCGCGTCGCGCATTTATCGCAGGTCGGACGCGCATATCCCGTCTCTCGCCGCACGGCGCAAACCGCCTGACTCGCACCCATTTTTCGCCTCGCAGCGCGTCGTAACGCGATACTATAGCTATCGCAGTCACAACATCGAGCAAATGGAGCATAAACGTGGAACGCAACGACATCTTTGACGGCACAGGCACACAAGGTCCCGCAGAGACGAGCGCAGAGGACCTCGTCGCGCAGATCATCGCCGAGGAGACCGCCGCCCGAGGAGATGCCGAAACGCCAGCCACCGCCCCCGAGCCCTCCCCCGCCTCCGGCCAGGAAGGCGACGAGGACGCCCCCGCACACGAGCCCGCGCGCATCGACATCGGCGAGGCGCTCAAGCGCACGGCCATCCTGCTCGACGCCATCGAGCAGTCCGGAAACGACCTCAACGCAATCACCGACGCCAATGTCGACGAAGACGAGTTCGACAAGATCGTGGCCACGGCACGCGAGCGCGAGCAGTGGAACCCGAGCGTCTTCGCCGGCGAAGAGCAGGCATTCACCACCTTCCACCTGGTAGAAGACGAAGAGATCCGCGCCGAGGCCCACAAGCAGGTCATGTTCTACTGGCGCCGCGCGAAGACGTCCAGCAAAGTCGCCACCGCGCTGTTTACCACGTACCGCTCTGCGGTCGTGAGCGCGCTCGAGAAAGACGAGCCCGTCGACAACGGCGACTACAAGAAGAAGCTCTCCGAGATCTTGGGCGTCGTAACCGCACTTTCCGAAGAGCACGACCAAATCGTCTCGCTCGCGCAGGACGCCCAGGCGGGCGACCACGAGCGCGCCAACGCCCGCTACCACGAGCAGGTGGATCCGCTCGTCGAGGCGTTCGACGAGTACCTTGCCCAGTACGCCAAGGCGAGCAAGATCCGCTTCAAGAAGCGCAAGGCGGCACTTGCGGGCATGCGCGACGCGCTTTCCCGTATCAACGAGGCGAACAAGGTCTTCGAGCACTACGATTTCATCGAGTTCGTCACGCGCGAGCTCCCCGAAGGCTAGCCGCCCCGCAAGCGAGCTGCCACAGACATCATAAGGACCATCCCTATGTCAGCACATGCATCAGATGCCGAGGCGCAGACCCATCGCGCGCACTTCGGCGCAATACTCGCCGTATACCTTCTCGGCCTGACCATCGGCGGCCTTTACGTCGGCATGGTCTCCCCCGTGCGCACCGTCGTGCAGCTTGGCTTTGGCGTCGATGATTCCACGGGCATCTGGATGATCAACATCTACACGCTGTTCTACGCGGCGCTCATCCCGATCATCGGCAAGCTCGCCGACCGCCACGGCCGCAAGCTCGTCTTTACCGTCTGCGTTGCCATCTTTGCCGCAGGCTCGCTCATCTGCGGCCTTTCCGAGCACTTCGGCGGATTTGGGATCCTGCTCACCGGGCGCGTCGTCCAGGCTGCCGGCGCGGGCGGCATGATCCCCGTCGCAAACGCCGAGATGGGCACGTCGTTCCCGCCCGAGAAGCGCGGCATGGCACTGGGAATGGCCGCCGGCATCGTCGGCGTGGCCAACGTCCTGGGCGCGGCATGCGGCAGCGCCATCATCGGGCTCGTGGGCACCGACAACTGGGCTGTCATGTTCTATCTGGCCATACCCTTCTGCCTGCTCGTCATCATCGGCGCGATCGCCTTCCTGCCCACGAGCACGGTCGAGACCGAAGGCCGCATGGACCTGTTCGGGTCGATCTTCTTTGCCCTGTTCGTGCTCATGCTGCTGCTCGGCCTGAAGGCCATAGACTTCTTCGACTTTGGCGCGACCATCGTCCAGCCCGGCGCGTGGGTACCCCTCGTCTGCGCCGTCATCTCCGCATTCATCTTCCGCATCGTCGAGAAAAACGCGCAGGACCCGGTGTTTCACCTGGAGTACTTCCACAACCGCGCCATCGTCATCACTATGGCCGTGTCCTTTTTCATCGGCTGCTGCATCATCTCGATGGTGCTCGTGCCCGAATTCGCCGAGTTCGCGATGGGCGACCCCGTCGGCTCGGGCGGTTACTACGTGCTCGCCATCGGCCTGCTCTCCATCGTGGGGCCGCCGCTCGCGGGCAAGTTCATCGACCGCTTTGGCGCCAAGCCCGTACTGATGAGCGGCCTGGTCGTCATGATCGCGGGCTTTCTCTTTCTCGCGTTCGTGGCGGCGAAAAGCCCGAGCGTTCCGCTGCTCGTCCTGGGGCTCGCCATCGTCGGCCTGGGCATGGGCTTTGCGATGGGCGCGCCGACCAACTACATGATTCTGGAGAACACAGACCCCAAGGACAGCAACTCGGCCATCGCCACGATCGCGCTCGTGAGGCAGATCGGCACCTCTCTGGCGCCGGCCGTGCTCGTCGGCTTCATCTCGCAGGGCTCCGGCATGCTGGGCTACCAGCAGATGCTCGTCTGCGTGGCCGTGTTCAACGCAATCTCGTTCGTGCTCATGCTGTTCTACCGCGAGCGCGCGCTGTAAGCGCCCGCTGCGAGGGGTGCGTGGGCCACGAAGGGCGGGCAGGTATCTAGCGCGATGCCGCGATCGAGCATGCGGTAAGCCCCGGCGTGACCGACTCGTCTTGTGAGCTGCCCTGCGCCGCCGCGTCCAAGAAGACGACGAAGAAGTACGCGGTCATCTCCGGCATCGAATCGAAGAGCATCGGAGCGCCCAGATAGCCTCCGCAGCCGCATTGCGGCAACGTGCGCACGACCGCAGCGGGATGCTGGGGCGTGCCCTTATCGAGACGGTCCCACCTGCTGTAACGGCGGTACGCCCCGCTTTCCTGGCGGATGGTGAGCTGGCCCGTGGCATCATCGAGCGACCCGACGATCCTCACGAGCGGCACCTCTCCCGTATCGCGCGGCACCGCCGCGTCGGCTTTGGGGAGCGTGTCGCAGGCGTACGCATTGCAGGTGGCACCATCGATGTAGGCGATAACGTTCATGGTGCCATGTTCGTCGCGCGATGCCAGAAAGATATCGCCGTCCAGACGGCCGTCGTGCGTGAGGAGCACGTGCTCCAGACCGCCGATTCGCGGAATACATGCAAGTGCCGCCCCGACGGTCCACCCATCGAGCTGCTGTTTCGTAAGTGACATGACGGCTCCTAACCTCGAGGAGATTCTTATGACGAGGATACCCGCTGCGCAGTCTGCCAGAGGCTCTGGATGACACTCCGTTACCTCGGAGTTGCCGCGATGTTTCCGCAAAAAGCAAGAGACCCAGGAACCGGAGTTCTCTGGGTCTCTTGCAGCTGACAAATGTCAGACAAGGAGGGATAACGCTAAAGTCTTCTCGGGCGTACTGCCTATGGCTGACAGTGGGGAGTGCCCTTCGAAAACCTGAGTTCGTTTTGGCTGATGCCGAAAACTCACTCCTTCGAGCGCGTTTACTATACTGCGCTGCAAGTGGGCGAATCGTTGCACTCCATGCAATTGGCGTTGCACGTTTTGCAACGTTTCATCCCCCCGCGTTCCCCGCATTCTCCGCGCGAAAGTTGTGGCACTGCCACGCATCTGCTGCATTGCGCGCGAAAAGAGTGGCACTGCCACGAATCCCGCGCGGGGAGGGCGCGGAGAGGGCGCTACACCAGCGTGTCGTAGTGGTCTTCCAGCACTCCGTCGACATACTCGAGAAGCGCGGAGTAGTAGCCTTCGGGCCGCTCGGCGTCGACGTTGGCGCGGAAGCGCTGCATCCAGAACAGCGGATGCGCTTTGATGAACCACGCAGCCTTGTTCGCGACCGGTCGCACGGCCTCGCCGCCTTCGGCAAACGCTGCCGCCGCCTTCTCGCACAGCGCCGAAAGGTACAGCAGTTCGATGCCCATATGGTCCTCGAACTGGTTGTTCTCGCCACCCAGCTCGAGTCCCTCGGCAGCGAGCAGCTGCTGCATCGCCACAGTCGCACGCCCATAGCCAACCTTCTTGTCGTTGTAGGGGTCGTTGACCGTCTCCCAGGGGTCGGCTGCCGGACGCGGCGGGCCAATGAACAGGCGCGTGAACTCGACAGACGTCGCGATCATGCCCGCAACCGCGGGGTCGTCGCTGTAGACGAGCGCACCCGTCGCGTCAGCCTCGGCGTTTTCTGCAGCAGCCCGCGCGTATGCCTCGAGGCGCTGCATCCCGTGTGCCCCCTTGTCGTTGTCAGGAACGGGCATGGCCGCCCAGAACGACGGGTCGAGCCCCTCGTAATTGCCCGAGCGGTTCATGGGGGTGAGTAGCTCGTTTCCCACAAAGCCGTACACGGCGCCATACGCGCGCCACTGCTCGGCATCCAACAGGTCGTTCACTTCGACAGACATGCACATCGCCTTTCCATGCCACAAGCCGGCGGGGCAATCGGGGCCCCGCCGGCATCACAAGGGAACCACCCCCCTCTCGGGGAGGGCTTCCAACTACTTCGCCGCGCGCTCGGCAGCGGTTTCCTGCTCGAGCTCGGCCACCTGAGCCGCGTGCACCTCTTTGTACTTGGGCAGCAGCTTGTGGATGAGCACGATGAAGACCGCGACTCCGAAGGAGATGACCGCGAGGGCGATCATGATCTCGGGCACCGTCGGCGCATAGTTGCTGGTAACCGCCCAAATCTGGTCACCCGACGCCAGGCGCGCAGAAAGCGAGCCGCTGGAGATGCCGGGGCCGTAGGCGATGTTTGGATGGATGAAGCTCGAGAACAGCAGCCACACGCGCTTGCAGAAGACGCTCACCACGATGAGCGCGGACGCCCAGCCCACGAGCTTCATGTTCTGGCGGCGCTTCTTGGAGGCGAGCATCACGAAGCTCACGACGAGCAGGATGATCTCGAGCCAGAAGAACGGTGCAGTCGCGCCGGCGAACATCTCGCCAAGGGTCTGCAGCACATGCTCTTCCTGCGGATACGCGCTCGCGAGAACCTCGCAGAACACGAAGTAGAAGTCGAGTGCGACCACCGTGGCGAGCAGGATCGCCAGCTTGGAGAACAGGCGGTCGGGGACCTGGAACCAGCCGCCCTTGCGCAGGCCGAACAGCGCGAGGATGAGCAGGCCGAGGCCGGAGTCCATGGCGGACACGACGAACAGCGGCGCCATGATGGAGCTGTACCAGTCGCGGCCGATCTGCAGGCCGAGGATCCATGCGGTCACAGAGTGGACGAGGATGGCGACGGGCAGCGCGATGCAGCTCGCGACCCACTGCTTGTGGGCGGCGCCTTCCTTCTTGGAGACGAGAAACACCAGCTCCACGATGTTCATGATGATGTAGAGCGTGATGACGCACATATCCCACACGAGCGGACTCATGAAGTTCGGCCCGACGATCATGCGCCAGATGCGGACGATGCCGCCCAGGTCGACGAGCACGAGCGCGCCGGCGACGAGGATGCACGACAGCGAGGTGACAATTGCCGGAAGGGCGATCTTCTCATAGTCCTCGATATGGAAGACGCTGCCGGCGGATGCGACGATCAGGCCGCCTGCGGACAGGCCGACGAACAGCAGGAACAGGCAGATGTAGAGGCCCCAGGACGTGCCGTTCGACATGCCCGTGATCCCCAGGCCAAAGATCTGCTGGCCGATCCAGCACCCCAGGCCGATCACCATCAGCACGACGAGGATGCCGAGCGCGATCTTGACGGATTTCTTCATGGATTTCATCTTTTCGGCTCCTTTCTAGTCGTGGTAGTAGACCTGAGGGCGCGTTCCCTTGCCCTCAAGCAGGTTGTAGGCCTTGCTCTGCTTGACGATCTTGGAGATCTCGGAGTTGGGGTCGTCCAGATCGCCGTAGACGCGCGCGCTGGACGGGCAGCACACGACGCACATCGGCTCGTTGTCGGGGTCGGCGTCGCAGCGCTCCTTGCACAGCGTGCACTTCTCCATGACGCCGCGCGGGCGAACCGGCACGTCTTTGAAGCCGGTCTGGAAGTCGGGGTCGTGGTCGGGCTCGGACCAGTTGAACACGCGCGCGTTGTACGGGCAGGCCGCCATGCAGAAGCGGCAGCCGATGCACTTGTCGTAGTCGATCTCGACGCGGCCCTTCTCATCCTTGTGCGTCGCACCCGTCGGGCACACCTTCATGCACGCGGGGTTCTCGCAGTGCTGGCAGGCCAGCGGAACGTACCTGCGGGTGAGGTCGGGGTACGTGCCTTGCGCGCCGTCCAGCACGTCCTCGCCATCGGTGAGCACGCGGTTCCACAGCATGCCCATCGGCACGTTGTTGCTCATCTTGCAGGCGTTCGCGCACGTGTGGCAGCCGACGCAACGGGACAGGTCGATTACCATTCCCAGTTTGGTCATTGTCTATTCCTCCCTTACGCCTTCTCTACCTGGACGAGCGTGTCGTTGAACGGGGCGACGGGCGCGGCGTTGAGCCAGATGGAGCGCTTGTTGCGGTTGTCGTTCGTCAGGTTCTGGACGGGGCCCTCTTCCATGTACTTGGCCCACTGGCCCTCGTAGATGCGCGAGGAGCCGGGCCTGATCGCGTTGTTGACGCGCACCTTGCACTTGAACTCGCCGCGGTCGTTGTAGGCGCGGACGATGTCGTCGTTTTTGAGGCCGCGCGCGTCGGCATCCTTGGGGTTGAGCTCGAGCGTCGCCACGTAGAACTGCTGGATCCACTTTGCGTCGACGAACTGGTTGTGGATGAAGAACTTGGAGCGCGCCTGCGTGAGCTGCAGCGGGTACTTGTCCATGAGCGGGTTGCCCTCGTAGGCCTCGTTCGGGTCCTCGTACTTGGGCAGCTGCTGGCCGTCGTCGGTGAGCCAGTCGTAGTAGAGCTCCATACGGCCCGAAGGCGTCGTGAAGTCGTGGTCGCGGTACGACGTCGCCCACTCCTCGGGCACGTTCAGGCGCTGCAGGCCGTTGTTGGCGATGAGCGAGTCGACGGTGATGCCCGCCAGTGCCGGATCGTCGCTCGCGAGCATCGCCTCGTCGAGCTCGCGACGCGTCTTGGGCAGCGCGTCGGCGCAGCCCATGGCCTTGGCCAGGCCGTACTCGATCTCGTAGTCGGGCTTGGACTCGAACAGCGGGTCGATGACCTTTTGCTGCAGCTCGACATAGTCGCGTGCGGTCTTGACGGAGCCGATGTCCTCGTTGAGCTCGAACTTCGAGCTGGCGGGCAGCACGATGTCGGCCCAATCGCACGTGAAGGTATGGTAGATGTCCACTGCCAAAACGAAATCGAGCTTGTTGACCCACTCGCGCGTCTTGTTGGTGTCGGCGTAGTGCATGAGCAGCGCATCGCCCAACGCGACGTAGCCATGCACGCCCGCATCGTCGTCGCGGCGCTCGAAGTTGCCCTCGGTGCCGTCGGACGTGCCCCAGTCATCGGGAGTCGGCCATTCGCCGAATTCGCAGCCATGCGTGACCTGCCACTGGTTGTAGCCGCCCAGGCCACCGCCCTGCTTGTCGGTGATGCCGCACAGGCCAGCGAGCGTGACCGCCGCATGCCCGACGACGTCGGCGTTGTACCACTTGTCCGGGCCGCCCCAGCCCATGGCCAGAACGGACGGCTGGTTGTTGGCGAACTCGTCGGTCATCTGGGTGATCTTGTCGGGGTCGAGGTGCGTCTTTTCCGCAGCCCAGTCGAGCGTGTACTCCGCCGCGTTCTTCTTGAGCTGGCTGAAGACCGTGATGTACTTGTCGTTCTCGAACTCGAGCTGCGGATGGGCCGCCGCGTCGTAGTTCTTGACGCCGCCGTCCCACACCTTGAACGGGTTGGCCTTGCCGGAGCCTTCCTCGGGCGCATCTTTGGTCTGCTTGTTGCGCTCGAGCATGCCGGTCGCCTTGTCGATGAGGAACGGGAAGCTCGTGTACTTGAGCATGAAGTCCTCGTCGTACCACTTGTTCTCGATGACGAGGCTGATCATGCCCAGCAGCAGCGCGGCGTCAGTGCCGGGCTGGATGGGCATCCACTCGTCGGATTTGCCGGCGGCCGTGGTGTAGTGCGGGTCGATCGTCCACATCTTGGCGCCGGCCTCTTTCGCGTCGAAGAACCAGCGGTTGTAGACGAGGCCCGACTCGGGGATGTTCGTGCCGAGCATGAGGATCGTGTTGGAGTGCACCCAGTCGGCAACCGAGCAAGTCGCGAGCATCTCCTGGTTGTCGTAGCGACCGAGCGCCGGGTCCATGCCGTTGCCGATGCCGACGTCGACGCCCTCGATGTCCTCGTCTTGGATCTGGCCTTTGAGGAAGTCGGCGATGAAGGTGAAGCCGGTGCGGGGCTCGAGGCAGGTGTCGAACAGCATCGCCTGGTTGCCGTACTTGTCCTGGACCGCTTTGATCTGCTTGGCGCACTCATCGAAGGCCTCGTCCCAGCTGATGCTGACGAACTGGCCCGAGCCACGCTCGCCCACGCGCTTGAGCGGCGTCTGGATACGGGTGTCGCCGTAGATGTGCTGGACTTCGCTGATGCCCTTCAGGCAGATGGTGTTGAACTTCTTCTCACCCGGCCAGTCGTTGGGCTCGACCTGGACCATACGGCCATCGCGCACCGTGCACTTGAACGAGCAGTTGCCGCCGCAGTGCCACTGGTGGAAGGTGTAGGCGATCTTCTCGTCCGCGCTCTCCGCGAGGGCCTCGGCCGGCTTGAGCCACGTGCCGTAGGATGCTGCACCCCCTGCCACGGTGGTAACGGCTGCGGCAGCGCCGGCGGCCTTCAGGAAATCACGACGTGTCAGACTCATGAATATCCCCTCTCTTTGCTGGTAACTCCCGAGCCACAATCCCCTGCACTTGTGGTTATTTGACCGATAGCACTAGGGATTATGGATACTATCCCTCATTATTTCGGTTTGGTAACGCTCTTCAATGGGGATTACTGGAGAATATGGAGGAACTATGAACGTCTATGGGGGATTGCTCCTGCGAGGCGCAATGCGGCAAGGGCGAGGCGCGAGGAGACGGGAGGGCGGGCCTGGGGTGTCCCTCCGTGCCAAAGTGACACGATACCCACGGCCCCTCGTGTCACTGGGGTACCATGGGGCAAACACATCCACGAAACGGAGTGCCCCATGGAACGGCCCATCGTACATGCAGAATTCCTGCTCTCGCGAAAGAGCGTGCCCGCAACGCAGGCAGATACGGCAATCGCCGAAGACCTGCGCGACACGCTCGTCGCCAACCGCGCGACGTGCGTCGGAATGGCCGCCAACATGATCGGCGAACTCAAGCGCATCATCGTCTTCACCGACGGAAAGGCGCCGCGCCTCATGTACAACCCCACGATCGTGGAAAAGAAGGGGCCGTACCACACCGAGGAAGGCTGCCTGTCGCTCGACGGCGTCCGCTCGACCACGCGCTACCGGCGCATCACCGTCGACTACCAAGACGAGCACTTCGAGCGCCGCTCGGAGAGGTTCTCGGGCTTTACCGCGCAGATCATCCAGCACGAGGTCGACCACTGCGACGGCATCCTCATCTAGCTCGCATCAGCTCGGGAACGAGGGGCAAGTCGGGGTGTCCCTTCGAACCAACATGGCACGATACCCACGGCCCCTCGTGTCATCGGTCCCTCGGGTCACGCGCTAGAAGATGCGCACGAACAGCATCGCAAGCGCCCATCCGATGATGCCGCACCCCGGGAACGTGCAGACCCACGTGAGAACCATGCTCCCCGCCATGTCCCACTTGACGGCACGCAGGCGCTTTGCCGCCCCCACGCCCATGATGGCGGTCGTCTTCGTGTGCGTAGTCGAGACGGGGATGCCCGTCAGCGATGCGAACAGCAGGCACAGCCCCGCGGCCAGCGAGGCGGCAAACCCCTGGTACTTTTCCAGGTGCACCATGTCCATGGCCACGGACTTGATGATCTTCTTGCCGCCCATCGCCGAGCCGAGCGCCATGCACGCCGCGCAGAACACCATGATCCAGAACGGGTAGTCGCCGTACGCGCCGTCCATGCCCACCGACAACACGATGCCGAGCATCGCGATCGACATGAACTTCTGCCCGTCCTGCGCCCCGTGCATGAACGCGAGAAACGCGCCCGCCGCCACGTTGAGCGGCCCGAACACATGGTTTGCCGTCGACCTGCGCATCCGCGCGCACACAATCGGGATGAGCTTGGAAATCCCCCACCCCATGCCAAACCCGAGCACCGTCGACACGAGCAGGCCGTAGATGACCTTCACCCACTCGCCAAAGTTGATGCCCGCAAGACCGCCCTGCACCGCAATCGCCGCACCGGTCAGCCCGGCGATGAGCGAATGGCTCTGGCTCGTGGGGATACCGAACTTCCACGCGATCGCGCCCCACACGATGATCGAGACCATCGCCGCGGCAAGCGCCATCAGCGCGGAATGTCCATCGCCGCCAAAGTTCACCATCTTGCTGATGGTGTCCGCGACGGCCGTCGAGAGATATGTCATCACGATGAGGCCGATGAAGTTGCAGATGGCGCCCATGGCGATGGCGGCATCCGGGTTTATGGAGCGCGTGCCGATAGCCGTGGCAATCGCGTTGGACGCGTCGGTCGCGCCGTTGACGAAGATGGTGCCGATGATGAGGACCGTGATGACGAGAAGCACGGGGTTCGAGACCAATGCGCCGATGAAAACGCCGAAGCTGATCATGAGCTATCACCCTTGCCTGGCGTACCTGGTGTGCGGCAGGGGTTCGCCACACCAGGAAGGACGAACCCCCATGTAGCGATGCTATGCGCCGTCAGCCATGCAGTGGTTGCACCGATGTGAACTCATGTGACACGCGTGTGAAACCGCAAAAAGGGGACAGTCCCCAATTTGCAGTTTCTGCGGCAAACTGC
>OLPZ01001027.1_pt1 | contig 19964 bp, 19 predicted proteins | sample 1672711 | NCBI WGS metagenome assembly OLPZ01 (sample SAMEA3136716, study PRJEB25190) | human gut metagenome
CCAGCTGACCGAGCTGGAGGCCGAGATGCGGAAGATCTGCAAGGAGAAGCTGAAGCTGGAGCGCTTCGAGCTGCCCCGCGCCGAGGCCATTCAGTTCATGGAGGAAAAGGAAGAGCCCTATAAGGTCGAGCTGATCAACGACCTGCCGGAGGACGCCGTCATCTCCTTCTATAAGCAGGGCGAGTTCACGGACCTGTGCGCCGGCCCCCACCTGGACTCCACCGGCCGCATCAAGGGCAACGGCATCAAGCTCACCGCCTGCAACGCCGCCTACTGGCGCGGCGACTCCAACCGCCAGACCCTCCAGCGTATCTACGGCGTGGCCTTCCCCAAGAAGGACCAGCTGGACGAGTATCTGAAGGCTCAGGAAGAGGCCAAGAAGCGCGACCACAATAAGCTGGGCCGGGAGCTGGAATACTTCACCACCGTGGATGTGATCGGCCAGGGCCTGCCCATCCTGCTGCCCAAGGGCGCCCGCGTCATCCAGGTCTTACAGCGCTGGGTGGAGGACACCGAGCAGCAGCGCGGCTATCTGCTCACCAAGACCCCCCTCATGGCCAAGCGGGAGCTGTATAAGATCTCCGGCCACTGGGACCACTATCTGGACGGCATGTTCGTCCTGGGCGATCCCCACGACGAGACCAAGGAGTGCTTCGCCCTGCGTCCCATGACCTGTCCCTTCCAGTACCAGGTTTTCCTGAACCGCGGCCGGTCCTACCGTGACCTGCCCATGCGTCTGGGCGAGACCTCTACCCTCTTCCGCAACGAGGATTCCGGCGAGATGCACGGCCTGATCCGGGTCCGCCAGTTCACCATCTCTGAGGGCCACCTGGTCCTGCGCCCGGAGCAGCTGGAGGAGGAGTTCAAGGGCTGCCTGGACCTGGCAAAATACTGTCTGGATACCGTCGGCCTGCTGGACAAGTGTACCTTCCGTTTCTCCCAGTGGGACCCCACCAACCCCAACAACAAGTACGAAGGCACCCCCGAACAGTGGGATGAGGCCCAGCGCGTGATGGGTCAGATCCTGGATGACCTGGACGTGAACTACACCATCGGCATCGACGAGGCCGCCTTCTACGGCCCCAAGCTGGACATCCAGTACCGCAACGTCTACGGCAAGGAGGATACCCTCGTCACCATCCAGATCGACATGCTCCTGGCCAAGCAGTTCGGCATGGAGTACGTGGACGTGGACGGCCAGAAGAAGACCCCCTATATCATCCACCGCACCAGCCTGGGCTGCTACGAGCGCACCCTGGCTTATCTGATCGAGGAGTACGCCGGTGCCCTGCCCTGCTGGATGGCACCCGAACAGGTCCGCTTCCTGCCCGTCACCGACCGCGCAGCCGACCGCTGCGCCGAGCTGGTGAAGGCCCTGAACGCCAAGGGCTACCGCGCCGAGGCCGACTACCGCAACGAGAAGATCGGCAAGAAGATCCGCGAGGCCCAGATCGAAAAGGTCCCCTACATGGTCGTCGTCGGCGACCGCGACCTGGAAAACGGCACCGTTTCTCCCCGTCACCGCGCAGCCGGCGACCTGGGTGCCATGTCCTTCGAGGACTTTGAGGCCCTGCTCAAGAAGGTCGTGGACGAGAAGATCAAGGACAAGGACCTGTAATTCAGAACCCCAGGATCAGAATCGCAGGATCAGAACAAAGGAGGCGGATGACGATGTTCCTCACCACGACCCCGGAAGGGAAGATCTACAAAGAGCTGGCGACGGATCACTTCGCCGACCCCACAGGTCTGGGCAAATACGCCCTCTTCCTGCGCCCCAGCCAGGGGGACATCATCCCCGCACCCCAGATGGAACCCAGCCTGCTTCTCTCCGGCCGCTATCGGCCCGTGACGCTGGAGGGGCGGAACCTCTTCGTCAGCCGCGGTTTCTACGCCTTCTATAAGCACCTGGAGGAGCATGGCATCGAGGCCACCCACAAGGGCATGGTCGTCATCGCCATGAACAAGCTCCGCCAAATCATGCTGGAGGTCCCGGAGGTCCTGGACAACGCCCGCCTCACAGCAGACGGCCAGCACCTCTACCTCATCAAAAACAAGCTGGCGAACCTTCGATAATTCAAATAAATTCAGAACAAAACAGGAGACACTGCACGCGCCAAAAGCGCAACGCAGTGTCTCCTGTTTTTATTGTATTGTGGGTGCGTTTTATCGGCTGACGCCCAAGGCTTGCTTGAGGGCATTTTGCAACACAGCGGATACGTTCAAGCCTGCTTTATCTGCTTCTGCGTTGAGCCAGCTAGGTAAAGATACGTTCCGGCGGATCGTTCTCATATCGTTCTGTCTGCGATACTCTGTAAAATCAACGTCCACAAAGGAAACCAGATCATTGGGCTTGGATGCAACATGATCGGATGCCTCCGGGAGCACTTTCCCATCATCCTCCATGTCGATGCCCATGAGCCCCATGGCGTCCCGCGCCATTTCGATGGCTTCTGCCAAGTTATCGCCTTGCGAGTTGATATTGAAGTCCGGCATATAGGACGTAAAACCGCCCTCTGCCGCCGGAGTAAAGATCACAGGATATGCTCGTTTCATACGCTCTGCTCCTCCTGACTCGGTGATATAGATGACACGAGGGGGCGGAGGGGCTTATTTCAGCCCTCTCCGTTTGATGATCGCTTTGGCAAGATCCTCTTTAATTTCGCTCTGTCGAGAGATCGGCTCGTTGTCCACGCCGTTGGTGTAAATGTCATGGTTCCCACCGTTTCGCTTCAAGTACCAACCGTTTCTCTCTAGGAGCTTTATCAAGTCTCTGCGTTTCATGACCTACCCCCTTATGTGTATTATACACACTAAATACACAAAAATCAATCACCGTTTTTGGGGGAAGAAAAATGGTCAGCCTCGCTCCCGCATGACGCTCATGTAGGCGGGGCGGATGATCTTGTTCATGCACACCAGCTCCTCGATGCGGTGGGCGCTCCAGCCGACGATGCGGGCGATGGCGAAGAGGGGGGTGTACAGCTCCATGGGGATGCCCAGCAGGTCGTAGAGGAAGCCGCTGTACAGGTCGATGTTGGCGCTCACGCCCTTGTAGATGGGGCGGTTTTTGGATATGAGCTTGGGGGCCTCTACCTCGATGTTGCGGTAGAGGGCCAGGTCGTCCTGACGGCCCTTTTCGATGGCCAGCTCGTTGACGAAGGAGCGGAGAATTTGCTCACGGGGGTCAGAGATGGAGTAAACCGCGTGGCCCATACCGTAGATGAGGCCGCTGTGGTCAAAGGTCTCCTTGGCAAGGATCTTCTTGAGGTAGGCGCTTGTCTCGTCGGGGTCGGTCCAGTCGTTCAGATGGCCCTTGATATCCTGGATCATCTCAATGACCTTGATGTTTGCGCCGCCGTGCCGGGGGCCTTTCAGGGAGGAAAGGGCCGCAGCGACGGTGGAGTAGGTGTCAGACCCGGAGGAGGTGACCACGCGGGTGGTGAAGGTCGAGTTGTTGCCGCCGCCGTGCTCCATGTGGAGGATGAGGGCGATGTCCAGGGCCTTGGCCTCCAGCTCCGTGTACTGCATGTCATGCCGCAGCATCCGCAAAATATTTTCTGCCGTGGAGAGGTTCGGGTCCGGACGGTGGATGTACATGCTGTCGTCGTTCTCATAGTGGTTGTAGGCGTGGTAGCCGTACACGGCCAGCATGGGGAACTCGGAAATGAGGCGCACGCACTGGCGGATGGAATTGGCCAGATCACCGTTGACCTGGTCATCGTAGCTGGCCAGGGTGAGGACGCTGCGGGTCATGGAGTTCATGATGTCTTTTGACGGGGCCTTCATGATGACGTCGCGGGTGAAGTTGGTGGGCAGGGTCCGGCAGCTGCTGAGGATGTCGGTAAACTCCGCCTGCTGCTCCGGGGTGGGCAGGTCGCCGAATAATAACAGGTAGGCGATCTTCTCAAACCCGAACTCATGCGGGCCGAGGTTACCGATGAGCTGCTTGATGTCATACCCCCGGTACCACAGGCGGCCTTCACAAGGCTCCCGCTTGCCGTTGACGTTTTGGAACGACTTGATCTTGGAGATGTTGGTCAGACCGGTGAGCACACCCACGCCATTGATATCCCGCAGGCCCCGGTTGACGCCGTACTCCTGAAAGAGGGAGTTGGGGATGAAGTCGTTCTGCACGCACAGGTCTTTCTGGGCGGCGGCGTAGTCTTCGACGGTGCGGTGGATCATGGTGCGTCACCTCCCACCTTTTCGGCCTCCTGCTTCAAGATCTCTTCCAGCTGGGCGATCTCGCCGATGAGATGCAAAAACCGTTCCTCCCCAAAGGCGCTGACCACCCGCTGGTGGTAGGAGCGCAGGGTCTGGCGGCGGGTCCGCACAGAGCTGACGGCCAGCTCGGTGAGCATGATGTAGGTCCCCTCTTCCCCGTTGCCGTCGTGGGTCCAGGTGACCAGGCCCTTGTTTTGCAGGGAGCGGGCAATGGCGGTGACCTTGGGCAGGGGCAGGTTCATCTCCCGCACCATGTCCTTGAGATAGATCTTCTCGCTGCCGCTGTCCTTCATGTGCTTGGACAGCAGCCAGATCAGGGCGTATTCATCTGACGCATTCTTTTGAAACAACCGCCGCATAGCGGGGCTGTGGAAGAGCTTGTCTGTCTGTTCCGGGGTCAGAGTGCTCAGCACGCCTTCCTGTTGGAGTTCAGTCATGTGTTTCACCTCGGTATCAGATTCGTGACCAGCTTGCGCTGGAGACGGAGAAATTCTTGGGAATCATCTGGGCCAAGCAGCTCCAGCATACGGGCCGTGGCTTGGATGACTTTTTTGCGAAATGCTTCAATGGCCTTCTCGCCCTTAGGGGAGAGGGAGACAATGATCTGCCGGTTGTCCAAGGGGTCGGGCAGACGGGAGATGAGGCCCTTTTCCTCCATGCGGTTGAGCAGGGCGGCGATGCGGGCAGTGCTGACCACCATGTGGCGGCTCAAGTCCGTAGGATGGGCCTGGCCGTAGTGGGTCAGCAGGTAGTTCAGGACGAAGTGTTCCCCCCGGCTGAGTTTACTGAGAAGGTCCTGAGCGGGCTGGTGGAGCAGGGCTTCGTTGACTTGTACTAGCTCGTTGGCCAATTGCTTATATTGTTCTGTCATCGTGTGTAACACCCCTACGTTCCCTAACGTTGTTAGGTATTATACCAGAGAATGGAAGCCCTGTCAACGCCGGGGTTTCGCGGCAGTTCGACAGGAAGGATCCATGCAACGCAAGCTCCCCTCTCTCCCGGCGCTCTGCCAGAAAAGGGGGGAGCTTTACACACGGAATATCAACCATTATGCGTCTAAAAAGTCGATCTCAAACGGAAACTTCAGGAGTTCTTCCTCTTCCTTTTTCCCCTTTTCATTCTGGACCATGATGAGCTGCACACCCTCCAGATCCACAACACTTCGCTTCGGGTCTCCATAAACACGCATACTGAACCCCTGCTCATTCGTATCTGAATAGACCATCACCGCGCCATCCGCCGCGTCGGTCTTGCAGAGCCGTTCCCAAAGCAAGTCCCGGATCCGCACATTGACTTTTCCGACAAACACCCCCGGTTTTACTTCCAGGAACCAACGGGTCAATTCCCCGCGCACGCCCTCCGGCGCCGTGTCCATTGCGATCACTGTCATGGTTCCTCGCCCCGCTCTCCATAGTTTTGACCGCCGGACGTGACCCCTGCTTCGTCATCCCATAGGTCACCTACTTGCGTTCCGTTGTTCTGTTCTTCGGATTCGCCTGTTTGTAAGACCCACGCAACATCCTGCGCGATCCTGGACAACACTTTTGCGTTGGCAAAATGGGTTCGGCATCTCATCCGAATTTCCTTGTGCAAATCTCGCCCTTGCTGCGCAGCTTTGACCGCCTCAAAGGCCACCGGGATCGTCGTCTCCGCTTTATAAAGATCAGCCACATCATACACAAAGGAAAGCTGTTTTCCCGTGTGGATAAATCCCAACCCAGCCGAGTAGCCCAGCGACACGATCGCCGCATGGCACAGGCCATACAGCAGCGCATTGGCCTCAGAAAGCGCTTGATTGATCGGATCTGCTGCATCCCAGTCCGTATTTTTATAGGACCGTTTTTTCCAGGCGATTCCCGTTGTCTTTGCTGCCAGCTCATAGGCTTTCCGGACACGGATGCCCTCCATTCCCCGCAGCTGCTGCAATGTCATCCCATCTGTTTTCATTTTGGAAAACCGGATTTGATACATCCGTTTCGCCACTTCCAGGTGCTTATCCTGATCCATGCAGGCTCCGGCCTGCTTCAACAGATTCTTCGCACTTCGAGTCTCTCCGATCCCCGCCGCATAAAACCGGCTCCCGTTCTCTCCGCACCAGATCGCCATGCACCCATTGTCACAAAGCGCCCGGATCGCCGCATGGGTAACTCTCGTCCCTGGCCCCAGCAGCAGGCAAGTCATCGCCGCAATTGGAATCGGGATCTTGCCCTCTTTCTTGATCGCAACAACGGCCGTGTCATTCTGTTCAATGATCGCATGCTCGATGTACAAGTAGCTGATGCTGTCTTTCAGTTTCGGCAGCTCCTGCAAATTCTTCATATTGGCATCATCCCCTTCATTTTTGTATCTCCCCACATCCGTGGGGCATACCCGCCTCCAGTTGCACATAGGACACAGCCTGTCCGGTTCATCCCCACGCACGTGGGGCACACTGAAAAACCGCAGATGCAGGGCATTTTACAGGGCGGTTCATCCCCACCTATGTGGGGCATACGCGCCGTCCTGCACGGTGAGAGTGCAGAAGCCCGGTTCATCCCCACATACGTGGGGCATACTGTACTCCTCTTCTTCTGGCGTCTCCTCAAAATCGGTTCATCCCCACATACGTGGGGCATACCAAATGTAATCAAACACGTCGGATTGTTTAACCGGTTCATCCCCACATACGTGGGGCATACATTAATGAACAACTTGCTTTCTGTTGTCCATTCGGTTCATCCCCACATACGTGGGGCATACACACGTCGGATTGTTAACCTTTTTAGGATTTACGGTTCATCCCCACATACGTGGGGCATACGGAAAGCTTCAATGACCACGGGCGCCTGCTGTCGGTTCATCCCCACATACGTGGGGCATACTTCACCGAGCAGGAGCCGGAAGCCTATGACGATGGTTCATCCCCACATACGTGGGGCATACGCTACCCACAAACCTGGGACCAGCGCCCACTACGGTTCATCCCCACATACGTGGGGCATACACTCTCAATTTTACCGGCTGGCCCTGCTGGGGCGGTTCATCCCCACATACGTGGGGCATACCCGTTTGTCCGGGAGCCGCGACAGTGGGAGGACGGTTCATCCCCACATACGTGGGGCATACGCAACCCACAAGCCTGGTACCAGCGCGCATTACGGTTCATCCCCACATACGTGGGGCATACGGTAGAGCCTGTCCCTTCCTAGCAGGGGGACGGGCGGTTCATCCCCACATACGTGGGGCATACAGCGAAAAGCCGATGAAATTTTCCGACGTGACGGTTCATCCCCACATACGTGGGGCATACATCCGTGTCCTTGTCGAACTGGGTATTTACATCCGGTTCATCCCCACATACGTGGGGCATACGAAAGTTGGGGCGATGCAATCCCCCTTGTAACCGGTTCATCCCCACATACGTGGGGCATACTCATGCGCCTGGGCAATCTCCGTAAGCGACGCCGGTTCATCCCCACATACGTGGGGCATACATGCAGAAATAAAGAAAAATACAAGCATTTTTCGGTTCATCCCCACATACGTGGGGCATACACTGGACCGCCGTAAGAAAAATGGCTGGTTTCAGCCACTTCTCTTATGATTTTACACGAAAAAGTTATTTTGTGCAAGGTCTAGTGTTTTTCGGTGTTATCGGGGCAGAAGCATCCCCAACCCATAGGCGCGGCCGGAGCCAATGCCTTCCTGGAGCGCATGGCGGAAGCGGACTGGGTCGGAGATCTGTAACGTGCCCTGATAGTGGTACCCCGCAAGATACATCCGGCCCCCATTGCTTGTTGTGTGGTAGCCTTGTTTCCGTTTGTTTTCCAACTCCCGACAAGTCAAGAGCCGAAATCCGTTTTGCTCTCCTTTTCTGGTGAGCCAGGCCAGGCGCTCTTCTTCGGTGCGGAGGATGCGGCGCTGGCTGTTACGGCCGGTTTCGGTTGGGACTTTTTTGGTGGGGGCCGCCAGCAGGTCAAAGCCGCGGATCTGGCCCGCTTCCATTTGCGAGAGCCAGTCAGACAGATCCCGCTCTCCAGCGAAGTGCATCCCCGGCAGAAGGCGTGCCTGATCGATCGGGCCGTCTGAGTAAAGGTAGAGAGACAACGCCCGGTCCTGGTCCCGCAGGCGGTAAAGGACATGGCTGCTTTTCCGGTCGGTTCCAAACAGCCCCATCACCAGGCGGTGGAGCTGCTGACAGTCCGCCAGCGCAAACTGGATGCGTCGGCTCGCCCGTTCCAGGTCAATTTTTGTCAGATACATCGCACACCTCCCTCTGGATCGCCCCGCGGTACACTTGGCGAAGCGTAAACGCCCGCTCCCCCGGCAGCAGGGCATCGGCCCGGTGGTAGGACGCCCCACTATCCTGCGGGATCTCGCACTCATAATAGAGCGTCTCCTGCGCCCGTTCTGCCGGTGGGTAACGGCGCAATGCGTCCAGCAGGTCTTCATACTCCGTTGTGATCCCGTCCAATACCGGACGGGATGGAACGCAACTCTTTCGTCCCAAATAGATGGGCCACTTGGGGGATTTCAGGGCCTGACAAATTCGTTCCCGCCAAGGCCCATCCGTCTCGATGAGCACCAGAAAGCTGGCGTCTTGGAGGTACCAGCGTTTGGAAACGATGGTGGACTTATCCGGTGTTCTTGCCCCTGCCGCTGTGTATAATCTGGGCCGTCCTTGTACGGTGTGAAAATCCAGCATTCGGGTCCCAGGCCGGTCCGCTCGGACCGCGATCTGAACGCTGTCTGAGAGGGCCGTGATCTCCGGGTTATCCCGCTCCAAGCCCATCGCGCAGGCCAGCAAACCAACGACCCCCGATTTGCTGGGAAAATCGGCGCTGTCTCTGGTCTCCCATTTGGCATGGTCACCCCAGGACTGCAAAACTCCCTCCAGGCGAAGGGCCAATAATACTGCGTTTGCCATGGCGCGGCCTCACTGCAAGGTGTCGGCCACCTGCTCCAACAGCTCCGGCAGGGAGGCACACACCATCGTATCACACTGCGGCTGGATATCATAGATATCCTGGCAGAACCACAAGCGCTTGTCCACCGTCAGGCCATAGCTGTTCTGTACGCTCTCCACCTGCTCCGCCAGTCTCAGAATACTGCCCCGGACCAGATCATAGCCGTTTTTCTCGTTGGGCTTCACCGGATTCACAAAGGCATTGACCATGCTCACCGGGACCTTTTCTTCTTTGCACTCGATCAAGATCGCGCTGGGCAAAACATTCCCGGCAAAGCTGTTCTGTTTCCCCGAAGGGTTGCTCAGCGCCATCGTGCGGATCAGGGCCGGGATCGCCTTCTGGATCAGCGCTTCGGCGTCCGGCGTATCCTTCAAGTTTTTCCGCAGGATCTCCGTATCCAGCGAAGCGTACAGATAGTAGCAGGACGAATTGTAGTCCGTGTCTCCGATGATGGCCGCGCCCATTTCCTCCATGGTCGCACCGGAGAGCAGATCATCCATCGCCGTAAAATAGTCGGATTCCAGATTCATCTGGTTCGTGGAAATGGCATGCGCCACCTGCATGGAGGCCTCCACATCCCGGAACGCATTGGAGGTGACCATGCGGCCAAAGAGCGCCATATCCAACGTGACCGGACGGACTTCTGCTCCCTTGACTGCCTCCTGTAAGTCCTTTGCTTTCAGCGCTTTGACCTGCTTGAGTGTCTCGCAGGCATCCAACTTCTCCTTCACGACATCCGCAACCGCCTGAATATCCTCCGGGGCATAGAAGATGACTTGCGCCGTATAATTTCCCTCCTTGTTGTCCTTTCCATCTTTATTGCCAAAACCACTGAGTCTAGGCAACACTGCCTGAATATACTCCTGAGAGGTCCCCATCTCTTCCAGTTTTTCCGCCACCAGGTCCGGCAGCCGCCGGGTGCGGGTCCCCAGATGCTCTGCGCCAATGGCCTGGGCCAGCAGAGGAGAGGTCCGCCAGCTTCTCTTCAGGCATTGGCTGGAGATCCTTTCTCGGTTCGTGCCCCCGAACTGACAGGATTTCGGTGCCCCGGAGTCGTCCCGGTTCAGGTTCGTCGGGGGGTAGTTTTTCAGCATGTGAATTTCATAGAGCATGACTTACTCTCCTTCCTTTGTGTCTGCATTTTCGCGCTGTTGTCTCATGTAAAGGGAACGCGCCCATCGGAGCTGCACGGTTTGTTTCAGCCCGTTCCAGTAGATCAGGTCGATGAGCAGGGCCGCGCAGTCTACTGCATAATTCTTCGATTTGGCCAGCTTGATGAGCCGAGCCAATTTTCCCAGCAGGAATCCATCTTCCCCCCAAGTCAGGTCCAAAATTCCCATCAGCCGATGCTCTGTGCTGGCAGAAATTTGCGTATCCTTCCCCAGCTGATAGAAAATTTGCTCCATCGGCAAGCGATTTTTGGTATCTTCGCTCCACAGACAATGCAGACAAGCCACAGCAAAAAAGCGGTCGTCATACCGTTCTGGTATGGTGGGGAGCATACACTTGTAAAACGCCTGGATCGCCCGGCCACCTGCCTCATGCAGCATCGTACCGGCTTCCCGTTTCAAGGCTGTCCTGTCGCCTTTGGGCAGCCGGTCCAGCTGCGTAAAAAAGTCAAGGACATCGTCTCGTTTCATCTCGCATCCTCCTTCCGAATTTTCTCACATTCTTTCCAAAGGCTCTTCCATTTCTCACCGGACGCCAGGATCGTCCGCCCACGAAGCGTCTGGTCCTCCAGCACCCGGTCCGCCTGTGCCAGGACCTCCCGGATCATCTCTTCCCGCTTCTGCTGGAAGAGTTCATTCAAATCGGCACCCGGCTGACTGATCGTATCCAAAAGGGCCCAAAGGATCTGCTCACACACGCCATAAAACCGCTGTTGGGCCTCGACTCTGGTCTCCTTAGAAATTTCCTCCTGGTTCAGGGAAAGGTACAGCGCCTTGCCCAGTTGTTCCGCCCGTTCGATATATCGATGGATGAACCGCTCGGCCGGCTCATTCCCGATCAGCTGCACCGGCAGCCGCAGGTCATGCCGCTGCTGGCGGAGGTAGCTTGCCTTGTTGGTCTGGACCCCATAAAGCACCAGATGGATCGTTTCTTCGTCCAGGTTTAAATGTTTTCTTTGTTCTACGATTTGCGGCGTATCTTTCTCGTCTAGCAAATAGGTCAAATTTCGCCAAATGGTTTCGTCGTCGTTTGGTTTCCAGTTGAACCTACCCTTGTCCGTTGTCCGATAGGGCACATGTGGGTCCTTCCATACGTTTGTGACAACATAGTTGAGTCCTTGGCTCAGATAAACATCTGACACCCGCTCTCCTGTCTCATTCGGCAGCAGATGGATGCGTCTGGCCGGGAAGAGCATCCCATACAGCCAAGAGGTTTTGGCCACCTCCTGTTTGGCTGTGATCTCTTTCTTGTTTCTCCAAAGGACGGGCGGCTCATCAAAGGGCAACAAAATTTCATCGGTCCCGATCATGCCCAGGACCAGCGTCTGAAACAAGTTTTCACCCTGGATCAGGGCAAACCAAGGCGGCGCCCCGTTGACATTGGAGGGATATCCCTGCGCCCCGGCCGTACAGAAGTTCTGGGCGGTCAGCAGCATCCGCAGGGCTTTTCCCGGCGTGTAGCTGATCTCGTTTCGCCGGTGGTCAAAGTGGATGTGGTTGTTGCCGTTGGGAATGGTATAGTCCAGGGTCGAAACCGGCTTTGCCTCCCGGTCCCAGGCTTCCACATAGGCCGTCTGCAAAAAGGGCCGCGCCGCATCAAACAAATCAAAGCTGACGCCCTCCTTCCGACACTGTGTCAGATAGTCTTGGATCGCTTCCATGTCGAACTGTTCCGCTTCCAAAAGACCGCCTATGTCTTCCTCCCCATCCTCCGGACGAAGGGCATCCATCAGAAACACGATCAAAAACCGATAGACGCTGTACTCCTCCATCGGCGAGGCCGTTTGGATCGCCTGCAATTCGTGGGCGCGTTCCAGCGTCTCCAGCAGTCCTAACTCCATCGTCTGTCCTGCTGCATCGACCGCCGGGACCCAAGGCTTTCTTAAAATGTCAAACGATGCTCCCATACGCTCCCTCCTCATGGTTGAAATCGGATCCCTAACTCGTGATCCAGCTTCATATTGTGATAGAATATCGTACCGTCTTTCTGTTCCCCGCGAAGAACCCATAGCCCCTCCAGGCGTTTCCGGCCATAGAGTACCTCCGTCGAAGATCGCTTCCCTTCCAGTTTCTTTTCCGGAATCGAAACACTCTGTTTCAGCAGGTCTTTTTCTTCGTTCTTAGAGAGGTTGTCCAGGATACGAATCCCCTCCACCTTCTTGGCTCGCTCAGCCAGCTGCTGGAACGCCTCCTCTTCTAACAGGACGATCCGTTTTGTCGGCGGTCCCAGTCTTGTCTTTGCGGAGAGGAAACCACTCTGTTCCAAATCATCAAATTGGATCGACTCCGGTGTTTTCATGGGAGAAAATCCTTTTCCCGGGGAACGGATGAGATACTGTGTGCTGGCGCTGGACATTGCCTCATTCTCCATCAAATGCTCCATCCAGTGTTCCAGTTCTTCCGGCGGGGCCGCCGTCATGTCGTAGCCATCCGCCACCAGCTGGGGCATATCATCTGGGATACGAATGGCTGTTCGATCTTGCAGCAGATGGATACTCTGGTTTCTCAGGCAGGGCGGGTACACATCATGATAGTTTTCTGGGTCCTGAGGTGTCAATGCACAGAGCGTCGGGGCCTGAAACTGCGGCGGTCGTGGGGTATCCTCATGTCGGAATACCCGTCCCACACGCTGGAGCAGCAGGTCGATGGGGGCCACTGCCGTCATCATAACGTCAAAGTCCACATCCAAGGACTGCTCCACCACCTGGGTGGCTACTAAAATTGCCTTCTTCGGACGATGGCTTTTGTCTTTCCCAAACCAACGGATGCACTGTGTCTCGATCTCCTGCCGCCGTTCTGCCGGAAATCTGGCGTGAAACAGCAGAGTCTCTCCGTCAAAACCCATCTGCTTCAGGGCTTGGTACACAGTTTGTGCCTGATCGACTACATTGAGCAGTACACACAGACAGCCGCCGTCCTGCACCAGTTCCGCAGCCTTCCGGGCGATCTGCTCCGGGTCCTGCAAGATCGGGCAAAGGGAAACAGACACAACAGAATGTTTTTCCGTTCTGCCAATCTTACGCACAACAGCCCGTCCATCCTCCGTAATGGCAGTGATCGCCGGATAGTCCTGCGGGAGTTCTTCCGTCATGTACGGTGATAGCATCTGTGCTTTTTTCTCCGGCGGCAGCGTCGCGGACAGCATCACCACTGGAATTTCCAACGCTTTGCACCATTCCAGCAGGCGTTCGATCAACTCTGACATATACACATCGTAAGAGTGTAGCTCATCGATCACCAATGTTTTCTGTGCCAGCCCCAGCAGGCGAAGCACGCCGTACTTCACCATCAAAACTGCCATCATCGCCTGATCGACCGTCCCAACGGCATATGGGGCCAGCAACCCCCGGCGCACTGGCAGCAGCCAGCGGGCCGCATAGGCTTTCTCTTCCGTGTCGAACTGCATCTCTGGAAGATCCTCATCCACCAGCCACGCCATGCTGTGCAGTAGGCGGACCGTATCTTCCAAACCGTGGAGTGCAAGAAATGCTCTCATTCGGCCGACCATCTGGTTCGACGTCGCGGACGTAGGGAGGCCGACGTAAAACCCGTGTTTCTTCCACTGCCGCGCCATTTGCAGGGCCGCATAGATGCCAGCCTCCGTCTTGCCTTCTCCCATTGGTGCTTCGATCAGCACCACAGAGATGCGCTCTTTCGTTTCGGCAAACAGGGACTCGATGTCCTCCTGTAACCCCCGCAGGCCACCTCGTGGGATGTTGGGCCAAACTTCGGTAAAGTCCCGCCCAAAGTCAACGTCCGGGCTACATAGTCCGCTGTCCTCCAGGAACCGTTCTACTTTCTGTTCCGCTTCTGCCCAAGTTTTTTCTGGATCGAACCACGTCTCCGCATCTGCAAAAAGGTCGCCGGATGCGATCCAGTCAGACAAAATCGTCAGGCCCAGCAGCAAAGCCCCGGCGGGTCCCTTCCAGGGTTTTTCGATCGGCGGAAAGAATACGACCTCCGTTTTCAAAAAAAGATGCCGCATGGTCTCTTCCAGCTCGGCTTGCAGCCCGTTCCAAAACGAACTGTTTTTCGTATGTTTGCTGCCGCCTTTTCCATCTTTCCCCTGGTGGTGCGCCCCTAACACCCCCGCATAAAACGAGCGCAAGCTTTTCTCCGCCCCCAGCTCCTTCCAAATCCGCTCATTCAGCGCCGCTACCGTTGTCCGTTCATGCCGGACCTTTGTATCCGCAAACTCCGGTTTCTTCCCGGCCTTCTCCATACGCGCCCGCATCTCCGGCCATTGCCATTGGAATAGTTCTTCGACCTTACCAATATCATGGAGCGAGACCAGATAGCCAAGCCATGCTTTCCCCTGTTCCTGTGTGATGGACAGCAAGCACGCCAGTTCTTCCTGTACTCCCTCCGGCAGTTTCTCCCAGATCACCTGTGCAGCAAGACCGGATAAGGTCGCATGGGTCATAATGGACTGGAATGGGTCTGTTTTAGCCCAAACATCTTTTAGGCTAATGCTATTGCTCTCCATACTCTACTCCCATCATTTCTGTGCATCCCCACATAGGTGGGGTAATAATAGAGATATTGTACCGTACCATCTTATATTACGGTCCATCCCCGCCAGTGCAGGGCTATCATCTATTTATTACAATCTTATATTACTTCCTTAAATATGTCAATCTATTTTTATAGATTCTCCATCTCCCTTCCATGCGCTACCTCTCACACCACTTCTACCAAAAAACTCACCGGCCGAAACCCATCGTTGCAGGACAGCATCGCAGACTTTGGATTTTTCATCCACCCATCATAAAAATTCTCCCCGCCGTGGGCCAAGGTCATCACAAATGGCGAAATCGACTCCCAAGCACTCTCGCAGAACCCCTCCGGCCGTTTCCAGCCCTCGGCATAAAACACTTGCCCCAACGTCATGTCACAGGCGTGTTCGATGGGGTTTTCGTACTCTGCCATCAAATCCGCATAGCAAGCCATGCGTTTGACCGTAATTTTTATTTTTCTCACAAGGCACCTCCCTACATCGTTCGGACCAGGCACCGTTTTTTATAAAATGCAATGCCGTAGCACAGGATGTCATCATAGTCATCCGCAAAATCTTTCGCATACTGCCGGTCCTCGATCTGCTGCAATGCCGCGTCGCAGCTTGCCTCCAGACCATCCAGCGTCTTGGCATACTTGGCCTCAAAGATGGCCACTTGACGTTTTTCCATGTTATAAACAACAACGTCGCTGCGCCCCTCACCATGCTCCCGGTTTGATTTCACGGCACAGCCAGTGCCTGCCAAAATACCGGCCAAAAACGCATGATAAAAGTCCTCTTTGTAATCATGATAACTGATGGTCTTGTAGAGAAGGTCGTTGATCTCATCCGTCAGAGTTTCCGCGTCACCAGACCACATGGCCCGGAACAAAGCGGCCCGGTTCCACCCTTGGGCACTATCACTAAACCATTTTTTGACCGTAGTCGCAAAAATCTGCCGGATCTCGGCGTTCGGGATCATCAGCGCTGTTTCTTCCTCCGATAACGTCTCAGGAAGATCTTCTTCCCGAACCTGAGTCAAGTAACCCGTAAAGTATAAGATGCTCCACAGATTTTCTTCGGAGGAGTGAAGATAGTCGTAGGTCAAATTCTCTTCGATTTGCTGAACGATATAGTTGCCTTCCAGAAGGGTCTCCAGCTTTTGAGAAATTTTTGCATTGGTGTAGTCGATGAACGACCGGATAATCGCGTTATCACTGGTATTTTTCCAGTAACTCGCCGGCTTGGTTTTTGGATTCTTCTGCAAATCCCGCAGATAGTTCATCACATCCCAGGGACAGTAGACATCCAGCTCCCCGAAGTGATAGCCGTCGTACCAAGCCTTCACATCTTCAGCGTGGTCCGTCTGGTCTGCATCGATCAGGATTTGGTCTACTTCTTCCTGCGTGAATCCGAAGTATTCATTCAGATGGGAGGAAGAAATGGTATCAGACACAAAATTGTTAGTGCCGGTGAAGATGCTCTCTTTCGCGATGCGCAGGCAACCCGTAATGACGGCAAAGCGCATCGCATCATTGTCTTTCAGCGCTGTACTCAACATTCCACGGATAATTTCCAGCATCTCTGCATAATACCCGTTGGCGCTGGCTTTGGCGATGGGCACGTCATACTCATCGAGCAGCAGGATCACCGGCTTGCCATAGTATCCCCACATCAGCTTCATCAGCAGTGCAATCGACGTTTTCAACATCGCATCTGTGGGGTTGCCGCTGACCTCGTCCGCTAGCTGCTCGAAAACTTTTCGGTCATTTTCCCTGACTTGCGGTCCCTCCAGCAGGTAACTATGGTCATTATAGATCTCTGCGATTCGATTGAGAAGCATCTCCTTGGCAGACGCAAACGTCAACCCGTTTACATCTTTGAAGGTCAGGAATAGCACTGGCCACTGATTCATCCACTCATCGCAAAGTTCTGTATTCTCAGCGATTTTTAAGCCCTGGAACATCGTCTTACTGTCCTTGCGGATGTCGAAGAAGTGCGCGAGCATACTCATCGCCATGGTTTTGCCGAAGCGTCGGGGGCGAGTGATGAGAGTTACTTCTGCCGTCTCCTCTTCCAGCAGATCGGAGATCAGCTTCGTCTTATCGACGTAGTAATACTTTCGATCCCGAATTTTTGCAAAGTCAGAGATGCCGACGGGGATGTTCAGCTTTTTCATGGGCGATGCTCCTCTCCTAAAATCGAGGAAGAAATCACTGCGTTCATGTCTTCATAGGAATGCCAATACTCCGCCTTCACTTTGATCCCGGCAGAGATCACCAATCTTTTCAGGAGCTTTAGAATATTCTCCGGAGACATTCCCGTTTTGCTGCGGATCCATTCACTGGTCACAGATACGATCTCGTGCGCTGCCACATTGCGAATCCTTGTCTCAATTTCTCGCATCTGGCGTAAATCATCCAGTAAGGCGGTCTCAGAGGACATATCTTCAAAAATCTTCAGGATCGTCATAGAACCAACATATCCTTCTGTGATCTCCAAAGTCTGAAAGCCGTTCTGCAATGATTTCAAAATCTGTTGGCCCATTTCGCTTTGCATCATCACATTGACGCTAACACGGTAAGACCCCTCATAATCTCTGCGGCAGAATTCATCCAGTGTAATGTGCAGCCGGTCTTTTAGGCAAAGCTCAAATATATCCATCACAACAGGCGTCAGACCACGCAGAAAATCCGCATAATTCCCCTGCTGCATTTTGATCTGCAGACCCAAAACATATTCAAATACCCGCCGTTGGTTTCCCATCTCGATGGGCATAAATTTGTGTTCCACGCCCTTCATCGCCTTGGCGTAGCCGCTCTGGTCCAGCTGCAAACGGCATTCCGCAGCCCGCAGCATCTTCATCGCCTCGTCCGGCATAAACGCTTCAATATCCTGCGCAAGCATCAGCGCAGCCCTATAGTTATAAGCATGCAGCAACCGCTGGATGCTTTCTTTTTTTATTTTGACCAGCAGATGCTCGCCCTTTACTTCCCGACACCGGTTCGTAAAATTCGGCTCGTTGTCCTGGTTACAGTCCCAGAACAGGTCCACATCGTATTGATGTGGATCATCTTCTTTGGGATTCTCCCGCTGATTCGGCGTAGAAACCTGAACCGCCTGCATGGGATACTGCGACAACACAGAGATCACGTTCAGCGCACTCTTCATCGCCGGTGTCCCAGAGGATAGATTCACCAACAGCGTACTCTCCGGGTCTTGCGCATGGATCTCCCGCAGGATCTGATCAAAATCAGTATAAAACGCATCAAACAGCTGCACCTGCGTCAACTCATCCCGCTCGATCAGATGAAGCTCCCGAATCGTATACCCAAGCTGCTCCTGCAGCTTCTGCAAGCTCACACGGTACCGATCATCCAGACGACTCCGTTCCAGCATCTCATGGGACAAGTATAAGTACACTTTCTCTGGCCGGTATACACGGCAAATGTGCAGCACAGCCCCGTCATGAAAGCTCGCAATGGGATCATGCCCGCCTACCGGCGTAAATAAAACGTATGCCATAATATCCTCCTTAAATAATCACGACATCCTCTTCCTCAAAGTTCGGCGGATCGCCCCACACAAACGTCTCGCTCGAACCTCGAAGCCAATAGATCTTCACATGGTCTTCTTTTCTGACAATGTACTCCATACCAACACACAACTTATGAAACTTCGGCTCACTCAGCCACGCTTCAAAAGCCGACTTCTGCACGCGGCGGCCAAATCCTTCCAGATACTTTACCATACGGCGGCGCTGTTTGTTGTCCGAAATATCATAAATGATCACAGCCAGGTGTTTCCTGCTTCGCTCCTTTGGGATCTCTGTGCCAAAATAATCCTCCAGCTTGACGCCCATTCCATCACCTCATCAGCGAATCGTTACCGGGTGATAGCAGTCTGCATCACGCAGTTCTACTGCTTTTGCAAAGTCCACGGTTTGCAAATAAAAGCACCGTCTGAGAGAAGCGGATTGATTTTTCAAGTATTTCACAGCACCCTCAAACTTTTTCTCCATCTTCCGAATAAAGATCCGCATTCCCTGCGCCGTCAATAAAATTCCGCCCGTCTCGTCATCCGCTTCAAAATGCTCTGGCTGTATCTCGTTTCCCTGCACCAGGCTCATCACCGTAGAATCTACAACAACAGCCCGCCACTCCTCCATCAAATCGCTGGCAAGACAAGGGTGGCCTCGGTGGAGTTGATGAAAAAATCCAATATACGGGTTCATGCCCCTGTTTTCGATCTCCGCATAGATCTCATACATCAAAATAGTATACCCCAAACTCAGCATTGCGTTAAAGGGATCTCTCGGCGGCTGGCGGTTCCGCCCATGAAAGGCAAACTCAGGCCGAACCAAGGCAGATAGTCCCGAAAAATACGTCCTTGCTGCCATACCCTCGATCCCCATCAATTCGTCGATTTCCTTGGAACCATTGATCCGATGCTCCAGTTGCTTGATCGCCTGGATCTTTTCCTCCACTTCTGTCTCCTGGTTGCGCTGATACCGCCGTAACATCACGCGTTGGTTGTGCATCTTTGCCGCAACGATCCGCTTCCCCATTTCCAGGCAAAACACAGGATCATCGCAAGCATAGACCTGCGCCTTCAGCCGCTCCCCATTCACATGACGGGTCGAGCTGATTTTCCCATAATAGGCCCCCTTACCCGAAAAATAGTTCACGCTGATCCCCCTGCGAAGGCACTCCTGCATACACGGCGTTGTAATCTTAGAGTTCCCAAAAATCGTAATGCTCTCCAGCAACTCTTTCGGCAGCTTATGCACCAAGCCATCCCGCTTTGTCACGCAGAAATACCCGCCCTCCACAGAGATCACAGCGCCGCTCTCATTCACATAAAGAGAACTCATACTCCACCGCCTTTCTCAGAATCTAATACCTTCCTGTCCCCTTGCGGGGAAATGTAAATAATGATTCCTTCATCCAGTACCAACTGCCAGCCAACAAAATCGTGTTTCCGTCCCCTTGCGGGGAAAGGTAAGTAATAATCCCGGACGAAAAGACGGAGCAGGAAGCGTGGGCGTAGTTTCCGTCCCCTTACGGGGAAATGTAAGTAATAATTGGACACTTCGCCACAATCTACACGCTGGAGATGTTTCCGTCCCCT
>OLPZ01001035.1_pt1 | contig 19833 bp, 16 predicted proteins | sample 1672711 | NCBI WGS metagenome assembly OLPZ01 (sample SAMEA3136716, study PRJEB25190) | human gut metagenome
ACGCCGAAAGTAGTTGGTGGGCAACTGCCTGCGAGGAAAGGAAGCTGCCGTGCTCAATATGGAGGATTAGCTCAGCTGGGAGAGCATCTGCCTTACAAGCAGGAGGTCACAGGTTCGAGCCCTGTATCCTCCATATCGAGTCGTTAGCTCAGTTGGTAGAGCAACGGACTTTTAATCCGTGGGTCGAGGGTTCAAGTCCCTCACGGCTCATGACCCTATATATGCGGGTGTGGCGGAATTGGCAGACGCGCTAGATTTAGGTTCTAGTGTTTTCGGACGTGTGGGTTCAAGTCCCACCACCCGTATTGCCAACCACATATTGACAATATGCCGATTTAGCTCAGTTGGTAGAGCATCTGTCTTGTAAACAGGGGGTCGTACGTTCAAGTCGTATAATCGGCATTTATATTACGCGGAAGTAGTTCAGTGGTAGAACATCACCTTGCCATGGTGGGGGTCGCGGGTTCGAATCCCGTCTTCCGCTTTCATCAACACGCCGGAGTGGCGGAATTGGTAGACGCACGGGACTTAAAATCCCGCGGTTGGTTTCAACCGTATCGGTTCGACTCCGATCCCCGGCATTGATGATGCGCCCTTAGCGCAACTGGATAGAGTGTCTGACTACGAATCAGAAGGTTGAAGGTTCAAATCCTTCAGGGCGCATATAACGGGAAATGGCTCAGTTTGGTAGAGCACCTGGTTTGGGACCAGGGGGTCGCAGGTTCGAATCCTGTTTTCCCGATTGTAATCTAATGGTGATTGGTTACATTTTGGCGGTGTAGCTCAGCTGGCTAGAGCGTCCGGTTCATACCCGGGAGGTCGAGGGTTCGATCCCCCCCGCCGCTATAATTGTAAGCTTGGACCTTTAGCTCAGTTGGTTAGAGCAGACGGCTCATAACCGTCCTGTCGTAGGTTCGAGTCCTACAAGGTCCATAATATGGCTTTTATATTAATATCGCGGGATGGAGCAGTCTGGTAGCTCGTCGGGCTCATAACCCGAAGGTCGTTGGTTCAAATCCAGCTCCCGCAATTTGGTCCATTGGAGCAGTGGTTTATCTCGCCTCCCTGTCACGGAGGAGATCATGGGTTCAAATCCCATATGGACCGTAAGATGGCTCGGTAGCTCAGTTGGTAGAGCAAAGGATTGAAGCTCCTTGTGTCGGCGGTTCGATTCCGTCCCGCGCCATTTCATTTTATATTAGGTGCGGGTATAGTTTAGTGGTAAAACGAAAGCCTTCCAAGCTTTAGTCGCGAGTCCGATTCTCGTTACCCGCTTTATATGGGCCTATAGCTCAGCTGGTTTAGAGCGCACGCCTGATAAGCGTGAGGTCGATGGTTCAAGTCCATTTAGGCCCATTGGAGACATACTCAAGTGGCTGAAGAGGCGCCCCTGCTAAGGGTGTAGATCGGGTTATTCCGGTGCGAGGGTTCGAATCTCTCTGTCTCCGTATTAAGAAGTCTGTAAGTGTTGATCTTACAGGCTTTTTATTTTGGCATGTTCGCCAAAAACTCGCCAAGGACTTACAATTCATCTAGGATGTTAACAATTTGTTTATCTGATTGTTGCTTCAATTCATCTAACATATAAGCATAGGTATTTGCTGTAGTACTCATGTTTGAGTGACCCAGTCGCTTACTTATTGAATATAAATCTACACCTTTAAAGAGCAAAACAGCAACGTGCGTATGTCGTAGGCTATGAAAATGAAATCCATCTTTATTAATTTTATTCTTAGCTAGTTGCTTTCTAAGAACTTTATTAACAGCATTTGAAGTCGGAATACTTCCGTCTTTTCCAATAAACAGTCGTTCATGGTGATTTGGACGAAGCTGAGACAAAATATTTAGTAGTTTTTGATCTACTTTAATAATTCTCGTAGAGGACCTATTTTTTGTCGCTTTATTGATATCATCTGAATCATAATTAATGATTTTTTGATTATCGTAATCCCAAGATTTGGAAATATTAATAGTATGATTTTTAAAGTCAATATCATGCCATGTAAGTACTCTAATCTCACCAGGACGCATTCCTGTATAAATTATTGTTAAAAGCATGTAGTGACTTATATAAGAAGGCTTGATGCCGTCTAATAGTGAATTCTTTAGTTTCTGAACTTCTTTAAAATTCAAATAATCAATTTTGCGAGTGCGCTCATCATTCCATATGAGATTAATGCGATTGGTAAAATTTATTTTTATGATGCCTTCACCCATGGCATCTTTAACACATGATCTGATAGTGCCATTAGTCTTATAAACTGTATCTTTGGCATTTTCTTTACCATATGTATTCATAAAATTTTGATATAAAAGCCGTGTGATCTTAGATACCTTGGTTTTGCCAAAATTTTTTTTAACTGGCTATAAATTTTTTTATACCTTCTTTTGGTACTGTTAGATTTACCAGGTGTTTTGTATGTTTCATACCAGGATTTAAAGTAATCAGCAAATATTGGGTCTTGATCAGATATTTAGCTATCTTGTTTTACCACTTCCATTTCGTTAGCCCATTTCTTAGCTGCTGTTTTGGTTAAAAAACTACTTTTAGTTTTGTACCTACGTTTGTTTTGTAGATCGTACCAAGATATTTGAGCCTGCCATGAATTGCCACGTTTTTGTATGTATGCCATGTTATTCCTCCGATAGTTAATTTTATAGTTCAAATTTTGCCTTTTATTATTTGATTGTGGTTTTTAGTCTTGTCTAACTAAAAACCGCATTTACTTGAGTATCATAAATTAATCACATCCTTAACTTACTTATACGTTATTGATAAGTTACATATACATTACTTATAACATATGAATACAGTATAATACGAGGAGAAAAGAAAATGAAAATAATTACTTTTGCAGCTATCAAAGGCGGTGTGGGTAAAACTACATTAGCCTATAACTATGGTGAATGGTTGGCTAATCAAGGATCACGGATTCTTTTCATCGACTTAGATCATCAGTCTAATTTGACCCAAACATATCAAATTTATGATAATAAATATACAGTAGGAAACATTTTCCTAAAGAATGATCAAGTTAAAATTCATCAGATTAACGAAAATATTGATCTGATTGCAGGAGATATGCACTTAGACGATATTGAAGCAGACATTGAAACTAAAGTTGATAAAAATATGTTGCTGTACATGTGGTTAGCAGATAATTATGATACTAGAAGTCTTGATCAATATGATTACATTATTATTGATTGTCACCCTGATTTTTCAATTGCTACCAAGAATGCAGTGATTATCAGTGATGATATTCTTAGTCCTATCACTCCAAGTGAACATGGTTATAGTGCTAAGTTTAACTTGGAGGAGCGCTTTAAAGAGCTTAAACGAGAAACGATTGACTATCGTACCAGACAGTCATTAGTAGATGCTAAACTGCTATTTGTCGGAAACATGATTAAGAACAATACTAGGTCTTCTCATGAACTATTAGAGGTTTTGCAGAAGGACCCAAGTGTCATAGCCAAGATTCCTAATCGTGAGCTGTTTAATCGTTCTACACTAGATAAAGTAGCAATTAGCACGATGATGAAGGATAAAACAATGGAACATAAGTATGGGGCATTTTTTAGTGAACTAAATGATATTTTTGATTCCATTACAAATAATGTATAAATCGTGTATATGTTACATAAACGTTAAATATAAGTAATGTATATAGGTATAAGAAAAGAATTCTAAAATGAGCTTTAATCTAAATCAAGGCAAAAAATTTGCGGCAGCATTAAAAGAGTCAAAGCCTAAATTGAATGAACAAGATTCTAATGTGCAAGATTCAACTGAAGAAAATAGTAATTATATTAAACGTGAAAAGAGAAAGCCATATACTTTTAGTTTGATGCCAAGTGCAAGAATTAAACTAACAGAGAGTGCGAAAGAACATGGCTATAATTCATCTTCTAATTATTTAAATGATGCGATTTTAAATGGAAAGCTGTGATGAAGAAATTCACTAGCCTATATTGATAATTTAAAAGCTACTTCAGAAATTATTTCTTGGAGTGGCTTTTACGTTTCATGTTTTTTCACTTTGTATATCAAAAAAATAAACTATCAATATAGTATAGCTTTCGAAAACTTTATTATGATAATTATATGGGAAATTTACAAGGTACAAGATACTCTAAAACATCACTCCAAGAGCTTGGAATTACTACTGAAAAAGTCACGTTTGAGGTATTATAAAATAAAGGATAAAGAATTATTTGAAAAAAATAGTATGCTAGTACAACGCTTTGAAGCCTGTGACTAATAGGATATATTGTAATGAAGAGTAATTTGGACTAGACGATTATTTGTACACGAAGGTGATTTTGGTGATGACAATTGGTGAAGCATTAAAAAAAGAACGAATTATGTTAGGATTGACGCAAACTCAAATGGCAGGAAAAGTGTTAACAAAATCGTATTATTCCAAAATTGAACGTAATGTACATGAAATCAATGCTATAGATCTGATTAATATATTAAATTCTCATGGTATTAATACTGCAGAATTTTTAAATAATATTGAAAAATCTGAAAGCAGCATTGAAATTAGAATTCACAAATATAACTACATGCTTCATGTAGCTTATTATCAAAAAGATCTAAAATCACTTGATTTGTTACATCAGCTGCTTAAGAAAGAAAAGCAGATAGATGAAATTCTTGATTTGGAAGCACAGATTGAATTACTGAAGGCAAGTATTAAAAAAGACTTTAGTCTTATTCCAATAAATGAACAGAAAAGATTAAAAAATATAATTTTGAATACTGAAAACTGGAATGAAAGTAATTTGCGGTTGTTTTCTATGGCAATGCAGCTTTTCAAAATAGAGGAAGTAAATATTATAGTTTTCTCTATTTTCTCAAAGTATAAAAATATTAATGGACTATCAAGTAGCCTGCAAAAAATAATTGCAGCCATTGCTGTTAATTTTTTAGAGTATTCACATTGTTGTGGAATGAAGCAAAGTAAATATACCAAAAGGGCATTAGATATATTGGATTCATTAACGGAGGAACCTAATAATTGCTTTGCTAAATTAATGAAGTCATATTATCAAAACGTTTTTGATAGTAATGCAAAAGAAGCAAAAAAAATATTAGATTTTCTTTCTAAAAATGGAATGTCTGAGATAGTATCAAAAATAAAGTATAAATAAAAATGTCGATCTCGACACTTTTATTTTTTTTGGATTTTTTACTGGTACTATACAGGCAACATATGAAGGGAGGAATAGAAATGAATCCTTGGTATCCAATTTAAATGATATGAATTGATTTTAATGTAGAAAGAAGATGATATACAGAAACTAGAGATAAAATTTAATGGTCTAAGTTGTAGGAGGTATTTTATGGAAAAATCAAATTTGAATAATGTTGAAGATCTATTAGAAAATCTAGAGTTATCACAACAACAAGATGAAGAATTGGCTTGGTCTACACATAGCAATTTATGTCTGGTTCAGCCAAGTGACTAATGGATACTGGTCTAGTAAATTTAATTATTTGTAGTTAAAGGAGAAAAATTAATTATGAAAAAAATGGTGTATCTGGAATTTTGCTTTATTCCAAGAAAAAAGGACTTTTGAAAGATGAAGACGAGCACAGATGGGAAAAATATATATTAAATACATATAAACAAGCTTTTACAGGCATAGGCTTATTTTTTGGAAAAATGGGTATAGCAATAACTTTAGCAGAGTTAGAAACTCCATTTGAAAGAAACAAACCTTTAATAGATTTGCTCTATAAACTCAAAACGGAAAAGCTAAATCTTTCTCCGAATTTAGCAAATGGCATTTCAGGACTCTTAGTTGGATTTTATTTCTTGTCAAAATTTGAAGGGTATCCAAATTTTAGTTCTGTCAAGAAAAATTTAATTAAGCTATTAATGAAAAATTATGAAACTAATGAGAACGGCATGGAATATGGAAAGTTGGGAGTTTTAATGGCTATTAAATTTTTGCAAAAAAAAGATAAAATTTTTAGTAAAGAATGTAAGTCAGATGTCATTAATAAAATAAAAAATAAAGTAGATAAAGTAATTCGAGATACTACAGATGGGAAAAACTTTTTAGGAATTGTTGAAGATAGTAAACATAAGATCGTGTACCCAAATATTATGACAGGTGGGGCTGGTGTTTTATTATACTATTTATTTTTTGATTCTAATGATGTAAATATTTCTCATATTTTGAAGTTATATGATGTTCCATTTATGGCAAACAATGGTATATCTTATGGCGTAGCTGGATTTATTCTTCCTCTTTTATTGGGAGTAAAATATAAAAAATTTAAGGGGAGTAATTTTCAAGAAGCTAAAAAGTATCTAAATTATTGGGAAAAATATATATTACATAACTTTACTGTAGAAAATAATTACTATGGTTGGAGTTCAGATCAAGGCTTTAGTGTTCATGATGATATTGGCTCGGGTAATGTTGGTATTCTTGCAGTATTGGAATTACTAAAAGAGGTGAATACTAATGAAAAAGCAACAGAATCGCATTAACATAAAATGGGTTTTATCAACTATTCCTACCAGATTAATTTTAGTTATAATCATTCTATCGATTACCAGTTCGTTTGAAGGCGCAATTAATGGTTATGTCTTGGGACAAATGACTAAAATTGTCTTTAATAACTTTAAAAATGTAGGGTATTTTTTAGTAATGGTAGCTGCAGCATACCTAATTACTTATACTTCAGCGTATTTATTTTTATTAGCAACGCAAAAAGCAATTCAGATTCTAACACAGAGACTAAAGTATGAGTTTTTTGCTTCAGACTTCTTTCAAACAAATTATGAAAATTTAGGATCATCTGATGTTATTAATAAAATTACTAATATTTCTAATCAAATCCAAAAACAGTACTTTCAGCCCTTATTTTATATTTCACAAAGTTTCATGACGATTATAACTACAACTGTTGTAGTTTTGAAAGCTAATATTCTCTTGGGAATAATTTACATTTTAATCTCTACCAGTAGTTTTTTACCTAGTATCTTTGGTAAAAAAACAAATGAATGCAAAAACAGATACTTGGAGTGCAACTAATACAAGATTAGTCACAATAATGAAAGATATTTTTCAAGGAAAAAGTGAAATAAAAAAATTTGATGTTGTCAAAAGTTTCGTTGAAAAATTCTGCCAGTCATTGAGTAAAGAAGAAGAAAGTTTTTTTAAATTAAATAAAACGCAGTATACGGTTCAATTTGTTGCTTGGATTTGTGCAGTAATATCGGATGTGATCCCGATGGGAATTGGCTTAATAATGGTTGTTAACCATATTGCTGGTGTTGAAATTAGTACAATTGTTACATTATCACTTAGTGCGGACGCTGTTGTTGGTAGTATTAGAGAATTTGCAAATTATCAAACGCAGATTGCTAGCACATCAAGTATTAGGACGCTTAAGGCTTATACTGCAAAAAGTAATTGCTCAAATAATTTAAAAGAAGAAACTGGAAATATCGTTTTATTTTTAAAAAACATATCATTTTACCGTCAAAAGAAAATAATCTTTAAAAATATTAATTTTAAGTTAAGTGATAAACAAAAAGTAATTATAACTGGTGATTCTGGTGTGGGTAAGTCTACTCTGTTACAAATAATTGCGGGTCAGTTAATGCCGACTAAGGGAGAGATTTGGCTTAATGAGCATAAAATATCTATTAAAGACTCTGTTTTAATCTCACAAAAACCATGGTTGTTTGAGGGGACAATTAAAGAAAACTTGACCTTATATCAAGATTTCTCCGAGAATGCATTGATTAAAGTACTAAAGGATGTCCGCTTATGGGATGAATTAGGTGAAGACCCATTAAACTATAAAATTAAAAGTACAGGAAGTAATATTTCTGGCGGACAAGCTCAGCGTTTAGCAATAGCTAGAGGCTTGTTAAGGAATAAGCGATTATTTTTACTCGATGAGATTACAGCGAGTTTAGACAAGAGAAATTCACATGAAATTCGAAAACTGATTTATGGGTTACCGATTATGATGATAGAAGTAGCTCATAATATTGATCAGGGATTGGTTGAAAAGTATCATATTAAAACTCTCATTTTAACCAAGGATGGATTAAAAAATGAATGATTGGAAATTAAAATTAAGCAATAAACTATTGGCAGAAAACAAATATAATTATTCAGATTTTGTGGAATTTATTCAAAATCAAGGGAAAAAAGAAGAAAAAAGTAATTTTGATTTAAAAAATATTTGTGAAATTCTAGAGGAACAAATAGAAAAGGAAGTTTGTAATTTTATAAAAATCACGTCACTAATTAACTTAAATTTTGACATTCATTTGAGAATCATAAAAAAATATGGTATGCCATCTTATTTGGTTAGGTCTAAAACAATTCTCATACCAAATAAATTTATGTTTTTTAGAGATAGTATTAAAAAGTGCAATAACCAAATTTTCTGGTTCTTTGTATATCATGAAGTTAGTCATGCATTGTTAGATCAAAATGTACCTAAAATATACGAAAATTCTAAAATTAGGAGCCTGTTTTCATATTTGTGTGAACAGTATGAGTCGGTAACACTATGTATTGATAAAAAAGAATTACAATTAGACATTAATAGGGTTTATAAGGAATTTTTACCAGATTTATTTGCTATCTTAATGTTACGAGAAAAATTTCAAAATGAGCTGATTATAAATTGGGATAAGTTTTATGATAGCTTCTCTTATTTCAAAACAAGAGAGGAAGTTAAAGAAATATTTACCAAAGATCCACATGCTCCTATTGAAGCCAGGTTATATATAAGTAAAAAAATGACAGAAATGCTATTGTTGTAGTAATTTAATTTCTTTCAGTTCATTTATGATTATTATCTAGGATAATATGAACTCCGAAATTTCAATGAAAATTTCGGAGTTCAATTATGTATAAAGCTACGTTGAGAAACTTGTACTAAAATTCCATATCTTCAATATCCAGTAGTAGCTATGCCTAACTGGAGTTAAAAATATGGAGTTAAAAATAATTTTTATTTCTTTAGAGTAATGTTGTTCGCCAAAATGTTCGCCGACTTCAAAAGAAACTAAAAGCAATATAAAGCAAAAATGGCTTTCAGTGCGAAATAAATTCAATAAAAAGTGACAAAAATCATAATGGCCGCCCTCTGTCTCCGCTATATAGAAAAGTAACTGTTCTAGATTAATTTCTAGAGCAGTTTTTTTGTGTACCGAGCGGCATTCTTAGTCCGATGAAAGTGTTAGAACTAAGAGCCAGTAGCAATGATATTATGAGTATGGGACGTTTACAAAGGAGTAAATACCTGCTGAAACAGTAAGGAATTACAAATGTATCGTCTTATATGCAACCATATGTATAGTGGATGGAAGGAGATGAGTTCGTTAAGTTCTCTCTGCATTGAAAACACGTCATAAGATGTTAAAACCTTAATTTTGAGTTATTGATAAACCTAAATGCATATTATTTTGAATGACTTAATGGCAATTATTACACTTCTTTTAGGTAAAAGTCTTGGACATTGATTCAAGTCAATAATCGTGTATATAACATAGGGAGAGCCGATTGTTTTAAATTTCTTCTTGTATGATCTATATTAAAAAAATAATTTTGTGGGGGATTTCATAGTGATATAAAGAAGCAGTTTAATATGGAACAATTTATAAAGATCATTTAATTAAAGATAAGAGAAGCTGTTTTGCTCTAGCTAATTTGAAGTATTAAGATAGATATAAATGTTTTACAACAAAAAAATAAAAAAGTACTTGCATTTTGACTGAATATCTATTAATATTAAATACGTTGTGATTGAGAGATCACAATAGTAATAGCGAATTAAAAAATAAATAAAAAGTTCTTGACTTTTGAAATGTGATTAGTTATTATAATAAAGTGCTCTTGAGTGAGTTACATGACCCGTTGGTCAAGTGGTTAAGACACGGCCCTTTCACGGCCGTAACATGGGTTCAAATCCCGTACGGGTCATTGCCACAATTTATTTTTTTGGCATTAAGCAATGGAGGATTACCCAAGTGGCTTAAGGGGACGGTTTTGAAAACCGTTAGGCGGTTCTGCCGCGCGTGGGTTCAAATCCCACATCCTCCTTAATTGAATATCGCGGGATGGAGCAGTCTGGTAGCTCGTCGGGCTCATAACCCGAAGGTCGTTGGTTCAAATCCAGCTCCCGCAATTTGGTCCATTGGAGCAGTGGTTTATCTCGCCTCCCTGTCACGGAGGAGATCATGGGTTCAAATCCCATATGGACCGTAAGATGGCTCGGTAGCTCAGTTGGTAGAGCAAAGGATTGAAGCTCCTTGTGTCGGCGGTTCGATTCCGTCCCGCGCCATCATCTGGAGGAGTAGCGAAGTGGCTAAACGCGGCGGTCTGTAAAACCGCTCTCTCTGAGTTCGGCGGTTCGAATCCACCCTCCTCCATAATAGGGATATCGTATAAAGGTAGTACATCGGTCTCCAAAACCGCTAGTGTGGGTTCAATTCCTACTATCCCTGTTTACCTTCATGGCGGAATTGGTGAAGGGGTTAACACACTGGTTTGTGGATCCAGCATGCGTGGGTTCGATTCCCACATTCCGCCCTAGTATTGGGATATAGCCAAGTGGTAAGGCATTAGACTTTGACTCTAACATGCGCTGGTTCGAATCCAGCTATCCCAATTCTAAATAATTTCATAACTTATGGCGGTGTAGCCAAGTGGTAAGGCAGAGGTCTGCAAAACCTTAATCGTCGGTTCAAATCCGACCTCCGCCTTATCAACCGAATAAGTTGATTATTTTAAAATTTAATATTATGGCGGTGTGGCGGAATTGGCAGACGCGTCAGACTCAAAATCTGGTGTCCATTACGGACGTATCGGTTCGACCCCGATCACCGCTATTATTATGAAGCGATCCAATTATTGGATCGCTTTTTTTTATTTTAAAATGTTAGCATTTTATTATATAAATTGCACATGAATACAGGAATCTTTATAATGCTACATATGGAGGTACTCAAATGAATATTGGTCTTTATACCGATACATATTTTCCCCAGATAAGTGGCGTAGCTACTTCAATTAAAACGTTAAAAGAAGCGTTGGAAAAGCAGGGGCATAATGTATTTATTTTTACTACTACTGATCCGAACGTGAAAAAAGGAACTGTAGAACCGAATGTATTTCGTTTTAGCAGTATTCCTTTTGTCTCATTTACCGATCGGCGAATAGCATTTAGAGGACTATTTGAAGCAACCAAAGTAGCTAAAGAAGTCAATCTTGATATAGTTCATACTCAAACTGAATTTGCATTAGGTACTATTGGCAAATATGTAGCTCATCAATTAGATATTCCTGCTATCCACACTTACCATACGATGTATGAAGATTACTTGCACTATATTTTAAATGGGCATTTGCTTCGTCCATATCATGTTAGACAATTTGTTAAAAGCTATTTGAAAAATATGGATGGATGTATTGCTCCTAGTGGCCGAGTTGAAGAATTATTACGGCGCTATGGCGTTCAAATACCAATTAGGGTGATTCCTACTGGAGTAGATTTGCAGGGCATGAACAATGATATTCAACGTGATGTGCGGCAAGAACTTGGAATTGATCAAGATGCGCCTGTAATTTTAACCTTAAGTAGAATTGCAGCCGAAAAAAAGATTAATCATATTTTGAACGTAATGCCTGAAATTATTGATGAATTTCCTAATGTGAAATTTGTTATCGCAGGTGATGGCCCTGATGTTGATGTGTTAAAGGATCAGGTAGAGCGATTAACACTAGAGAATTACGTTATTTTTGTCGGTAATGTAGAGCATGGCGATGTTGGTAATTATTATCGAATGGCTGATCTTTTTGTTTCAGCTAGTGATACAGAAACACAGGGGTTGACTTATATTGAGGCTCTAGCTGCAGGTACGCCATGTGTGGTTTATGACACAGACTATACCGAAAACATTTTTGATCAAGATATTTTTGGGCTGACATTTACTACACAACAAGAAATGTTAGAAGAGATTATTACTTTGCTTAAGCAAGGGACGAAAAGAATCCCGCAGGAACTTTTGCAAAATAAATTACAGAAGATTTCAGCTGATCAATTTGCTAAAAATGTGTCTGATTTTTATCAGTATGCAATTGATCACTATCAAACTAAGCATGATGAGGAGACTAAAAAGAGGAACTAAATGATTAGAATTAATATGTTCTCGCAAGCTGATTCTGTTAAAGGACAGGGTGTAGGTTCAGCTTATAATGAATTGATTAAACTTCTGAGGACGCACTTAGTAGACGAATTTTATGTAACGATTAACAAATATGGCAATAGCGATTTAACGCATTATCACACGATTAATCCAACCTATTACGCAAATAGTTTTTCACCAGCACGTGGCAGGAAGATTGGCTATGTTCACTTTTTACCAGATACATTAGAAGGCTCAATTAAGTTGCCAGGCGTAGCTAAAAAAGTTTTTTATCAATATGTAATTGATTTTTATAAACGCATGGATCAAATTGTTGTAGTTAATCCAATCTTTATTGATAAGTTGGTTAACTATGGAATTGATCGGAACAAGGTTAGATATATTCCTAATTTTGTTTCAAAAACAGAATTTTATGAAGAATCATTGGCCAGCAAAAACGCATTTCGTCATGAATTAGGAATTCCACTTGATAAATTTGTTGTTTTTGGTGATGGTCAAGTACAGGAACGCAAGGGGATCGATGACTTTGTTAAGATGGCACAAGCTAATCCTGATATTCAATTTATCTGGGCAGGCGGTTTTTCGTTTGGCAAAATCACTGATGGCTATGATCATTACAAAGAAATGGTTGACAATCCACCTAAGAATATGACGTTTGCGGGAATTGTAGAGCGAGAGAAGTTAGTTAAGTATTTAAATATTGCAGACTTATTTGTTCTTCCATCATATGATGAATTGTTCCCAATGTCAGTTTTGGAAGCATTCAGTTGTGGAACACCAGTATTATTGCGTGACCTTGATCTTTATAAGGCAATTATCGATGGCTATTATCTAAGCGGGAAAGATTTTGGCGAAATGAATCAAGTATTGCAAAAAGTAGTTGCCAATCCACAAACTTTGCAGAAATACAGCGAATTATCGCGTAAGGCAAGTCAACAGTATTCAGAAGATCATTTAGCTAAAATTTGGGACGAATTTTATCATGAGCAATATGAATTAGGAAAAGAGCTAGGTCAAATACATTAATGAATAAAAAACATTTGTGGGGCATTCTGGTTGTTTTAGCAATCAGTGCCTTTGTGCTATATGCAGATTTAAAAGCTACACCGATATCGGAAATATTACGGGCAGCTCATGGCCTGAATATTTTTGCATTAATCATGGTTTTTGCTTTAATGCTTTTGTCCTATGTATGTGAAGCCGGTATCTTAGCTACTTTAGCTCATCGAAAGAAAGAGCCTAAAAGGTCAGCTTGGTCGTTTTTGCGAATTCCAATTATTCAAGCTCTATTTAATGCAATTACACCAATGTCCACGGGTGGACAACCATCACAGCTAGCCGCAATGATTCAAATGGGCATGGAAGGTGGCCGTTCCACCTCAATTTTGCTGATGAAATTTATTATTTATCAGATCGTTGTTTTGTTTGCCTATGTATTTACAATTATTTTTGGCTTTCACATGGTAATGACTAAGTTCGCTGGTTTAGCAATTTTTATTGCAATTGGCTTTTTGATTCATGTTAGTTCAATTATCTTTTTGCTGGCAATTATGTTTGCTTATCGTTTTACTAAAAAGGCAACTAATTGGTTAATGGACTTGTTGGCAAAAATGATGAAAAAGGAACGAGTTGAGAAGTGGCGTAAGGCTACTTTAGAAAAGATTGATACTTTTTATGCAGAGAGTCAGAAACTAAAAAAAGAAAAGAAGAAATTATTTGTTGCCTCGCTTTTAACAGTATTGCAGCTACTTTTCTTTTACTCCATTCCATTTATGGTATTAACAGCGCTAAATGTACCTTGTTCTTGGTATCAAGTTACGCAAATGAATATAATGATTATCATGTTTATGGCGATCATTCCTATTCCAGGTGCGTCAGGAGGGGCAGAATATAGTTTCCAAACGTTATTCTCCACCTTCATTTCTTCACATGGTGCGTTAATTTTGGCTATGTTTATTTGGCGCTTTTCAACATATTTTTTCGGTATGCTTCTCGGCATCTTAGGCTGGATTTTTAAGCCGAAAAAAGATAAAAAGCACAAAAAATGATTAATTCTTATTAAAACAACGGTGTCTTACTAAATTTTGTAGTAAGATAAATTACCGTAATGAGAGGAGCAGAAGCGCGTGGAACACACTAAATCTTTTTTTAGGTGGCTGACACAGACTAAGTTAGGCTTTTTTACGATTGTTTTAGTCTTGTTTTGGCTTAAAACTTATTTTATCTATTTAACTAAGTTTAATTTAGGAGCAGTTGGTCCAATGCAGCAATTTTTATTGCTGATTAATCCGATTCCTTCAGGGATGCTTTTGCTGGGAATTGGGCTATTTTTTAAAGGACGTAAATCCTATTGGATTATTTTAGTTATCGATTTTTTGCTAACACTGTGGTTATTTGCCAATATTTTATATTATCGTGAATTTTCAAACTTTTTGTCATTTTCAATTATTAAGACATCAGGCTCGACTTCCGATAATTTGGGTAAAAGTATTGCAGGAATTACACTAGCTAGCGATTTTTTAGCTTTTGCTGATATTGCTGTAATTATCGTGTTATTGGCGACCAAAGTAATTAAGATGGATGTTCGTCCACTGAAGCTAAAAGTTAATTTGTTAATTGAGGCTTTGGCTGTCAGCTTAATGGGACTGAATTTATTGATGGCCCAAAATGATCGTTCTGGACTTTTGACGAGAACTTTTGATAATAATTACATCGTCAAATATCTGGGAATCAATGAATATGCTATTTATGATGGCTATAAGACAGCACAAACTAGTGCACAGATGGCCAAAGCTAATGTTTCTGATTTGAAGTCTGTTAGAAACTATTTAAAAGAAAATTACGTTAAACCTAATCCCGCTTACACCGGCGTGGCTAAAGGAAAAAATGTGTTAATCATCCATTTGGAAAGTTTTCAACAATTTCTGATTGGCTACAAATGGAAAGGTAAAGAGGTAACGCCAAATCTGAATAAGATTTATCATCAAAAAGACACCATTAGTTTTGATAATTTCTTTAATCAAGTAGGACAAGGCAAGACTTCTGATGCCGAAATGATGCTTGAAAATTCTTTATACGGACTACAATCAGGTAGTGCAATGTCTACGTATGGTACTTCTAATACTTTTGAAAGTGCTCCAGCCATTTTGCATCAACAAGCTGGTTATACTACTGCTGTAATGCATGGTGGTGCTGGCTCCTTCTGGAATAGAAATAATGCTTATAAGTCATTTGGCTACCAATACTTTATGCCACTGTCTTTCTATCAGAACAAACCAAGCTACTATATCGGATATGGCTTAAAAGATAAAATTTTCTTTGATCAGTCAATCAAGTACATTGAGCGTTTACCACAACCATTTTATTTAAAGATGATTACTGTAACGAACCACTATCCGTATAATATCGATAAAAAGAATCAGACGATTGATAAAACGAATACTGGGGATGAAACAGTTGATGGTTATGTGCAGACCGCGCATTATTTAGACCAAGCAATTGGTGAATTTATGCGTTGGATGAAGAAGACGGGCCTAGATAAGAAGACACTAGTAGTATTTTATGGTGATCACTATGGGATTTCAGGTAATCACCATAAGGCTAGTGCAGAATTGCTTAAGAAAGATTCGTTTAATGACTTTGATAATTTGCAGTTCCAGCGAGTTCCTTTGATGTTCCATATGAAAGGACTAAAGGGTGGCATTAATCACACCTACGGCGGTGAAATCGATGTTTTACCAACCTTACTGAACTTGCTGGGGATCAAAGACAAAGATACGATCCAATTTGGCTATGACTTGCTAAGCAAAAATGCACCGCAAATTGTAGCACAAAGAAATGGTGACTTTATCACTCCGGAATATTCTAAGGTGGGTAGCGATTATTATGACACCAAGACGGGTGAAAGGATCAAACCTAATAAGAAATTAAAAGAAAAATTAACTGCAATTTCTAACACCGTAACTACACAGCTGTCTTTGTCAGATCGTGTAATTAATGGCAATCTGCTCCGATTCTATAAACCAAAATGGTTTACTAGAGTCAAGCCGAAGGATTACGACTATAACAAGGCGCCATCTTTAAAACGTTTGTTTGATGATCCAAGCAAAACTTCACTGTGGTATCAAAATCATCGTAAAACGACGCAAAAAGATTTCAAGACAGATGCGCCTGAACTAAAAAAATAACTGCAAAAACTAGTAATTTGTGATAAACTTGGTAAGTAAATCGTATGTGTGTATTGGAGGCAGCGCATTGTATAATTTAGTTATGACGCTACTAATCATTGTTTCAATCTTAATTGTCATTGCAACAATGATGCAGCCACAAAAACAACAAGATGCATTGAACGCCTTATCTGGCGGTGCCGTTTTTAGTGGGCAAACCAAAAAACGTGGTTTTGAAGCATTTATGGAAAAGGTAACCTCAGTTTTATTGGTACTCTTTTTCGTCTTTGCTATTATCTTAGCTTATATGTCTTCAAAATAAATTTTGTACCTCCCGATCAAAATATGATGGGGAGGCTTTTTTTATTAAATTTAAAGATCGGAGAATAACTGCATGGCACAAAACGAAAAAATTTTGGCCGGCGTTTTAGAAATTTTTCGCCATAATCCACAAAAACAATTTCGTGTAGATCAAATTGAACGTGAAGCACGTCGTGATAGATTAGGTAATTTTACTGAATTAATTAAGGCTCTTTCTTTTTTAGAGCACGATAAAAAGATTATTACAGATGGCAAAGGACAATACCAATTAGCTCAAGAAAATACTGAAGTTGAAGGTGAATTCAGAGCTAATGATAAAGGCTTTGGCTTTGTTAGATTAGATGATGAAAATGCGGACGACGTCTTTGTTGCCGCAGATTATACCAAGTATGCCGTTAATGGTGACCGAGTAAAAGTAAAGATCACTGCTGGTGGTAATCCTTGGAATGGTAAAGGACCAGAAGGTCAAGTTGAAGAGATCCTTGAACATGGTTTGGAAACGTTAGTTGGTGAATTTCATCCGCTAACTGATGAGCAAAGAAAAATCAGTCATTTTATCGGCTATGCTTTGAGTAACGATAAAAAGTTGCATAAATACCGAGTTTATTTGTCTGAAAATGGCTTGATCCCTCAAATGGGCGATATGGTTAAGGTCTCAATTAAGGATTATCCAGATGAGGAAAATCCTGAGTCAATGACTGGTGCAGTAGTCAACATTATTGGTAATAAAAATGACCCTGGTGTTGACATTATGTCAATTGTGGCAGCACATGATGTAAGAACTGAATGGCCTGAAGATGCAATGGCGCAAGCTAATGCTATTCCTGATCATGTTACTGAAGAGGAAAAAAAGGGTAGAGTAGATATTACTGACCAACCTGCAGTCACTATCGATGGGGATGATTCTAAGGACTTTGACGATGCTGTAGTTTTATGGAAAAAGCCTAACGGCAATTATCACCTTGGTGTTCACATTGCGGACGTTTCTCACTATGTGACAGAAAATACGCCGTTGAACGAAGAGGCATTTGCTCGTGGCAACAGTACTTACTTAGTTGATCGGGTAATTCCAATGCTGCCATTTAGACTTTCTAATGGAATTTGTTCCTTAAATGAAGGCGTGGGCCGGCTTGTTTTGTCATGTGACATGGAAATTACGCCAGAAGGTAAAAGAGTAGGTTATAAAATTTATCCTTCTGTCATGCGCTCACATGGTCGAATGACCTACAACAAGGTTAACAAAACTCTTAAGGGCGAAATGAATGGTTTAGAGGATAAGTATGTTAAACTCCGACCAATGCTTGAAGAAATGGCAGATTTGCATGCTGCTTTGTATAAACAACGTCATCAACGTGGTGCTATTGACTTTGAAGAACCAGAAGCAAAAATTATTGTTGATGATCAAGGCAAGCCAACAGATATTGTTTTGCATGAACGTGGTACTGCCGAAAAGATGATCGAATCATTTATGTTAATGGCTAATGAAACCGTGGCCGAAGATTTCTTCAAAAAGCATGTTCCATTCTTGTACCGTGTTCACGAAACACCAGATGCCGAGAGAATCAAGACTTTCTTTGAATTTTGTAGCGCATTTGGCTTGAATATTCATGCGGATCCAAATAACGTTAAGCCAATTGATTTACAAAAAGTAGTTTCTAAAACTACAGATACTCCAGAGGAAGCTGTAGTACAAATGATGATGCTACGTAGCTTAAAGCAAGCGCATTATTCAGAAGAAGCACTGGGACACTTTGGCTTAGCTGCAGAATACTATACTCACTTTACTTCACCAATTAGACGTTATTCTGACTTGATGGTGCACCGGATGATCCATGCATATCAAGACCAGGGGACTAATGAAGAAGTGCAAAAGCATTTTGCTAGTTACTTGCCAGATGTTGCAGAACAAACTTCAACGCAAGAAAGACGTTCAATTGATACTGAACGTGAAGTAAATGACTTGAAGATGACAGAATATATGGCCGATCAAGTGGGGCAACACTTTGACGCGGTAGTATCTTCGGTAACTAGTTTTGGGATGTTTATTCAATTACCAAATACGATTGAGGGATTAATCCATATTTCGAATTTGACTGATGATTTTTACAGTTTTAATGAAAAATCATTGACGCTAACTGGTCGAGGTACTCATAAGCAATATAAGGTAGGGATGCCAATTAAGGTAACCTTGATTAATGCTAACGTTGAACAACATCAGTTAGACTTTGAAATATATGATCCTAATGCGCCTAAGCATGAGCATAACGATCGCGGAATGAATAATCGTCGTCGTGGAAACCGTGGCTTTCGCAATAATCACGGACGCCGTGGTGGTCAGTTTAATAATCACAGCGATCATGGCCGTGGCCGAGGTAATGGAAACCGTGGAGGTCGGAGAAATTTTAAACATTAGGGATTGATCTTAATGAAAAAAGAAAAAGAAGATAATTTAATTGCACAAAATAAAAAAGCACGACACGACTATTTTATTAAGGAAACATTGGAAGCAGGAATTGCTTTAACTGGAACCGAAATTAAGTCTGTACGAGCTAGAAGAATCAACTTGCGGGATGGTTATGTGCAGATCGTCAACGGACAAGCCTGGCTAGAAAATGTTCATATTAGTGAATATAAGCAAGGCAATCGGTACAATCATGAACCACTACGTAGTCGGCGCCTTCTTTTGCATAAAAAAGAAATTGCACGTTTGGCCAAAGCACAATCAGAGCGTGGTATTGCAATTATTCCACTTAAAGTGTATTTAAAACATGGCTTTGCCAAGGTATTGATTGGTGTTGGCCAAGGTAAAAAGGAATATGACAAACGGCAAACAATTAAAGAAAGAGACCAGAAGCGCGATATTCGACGCAAGTATGGTGTCTAAAATGAGTCTGAGAAGAATCTCAGACTTTTTTTGTTGAAAAATTTTAAAAAAGTTTTTTTAATTTTCACAAAGTAATGTTCGAACAATTCGAAGAATGCAGAGAAAATTAAGCTAAATGTTTTTTAAATTATTATAGATACGAATAATAGTATTAAGATACGTTTGATATTGAAATATTAATATTAAAAACCCGAACGAAGAGCAAGACTTGCCAAAGCGGAGAAAATAAGGTAAATTAATAAAGTCGCTTCGAGAGATGCGA
>OLPZ01001056.1_pt1 | contig 19541 bp, 19 predicted proteins | sample 1672711 | NCBI WGS metagenome assembly OLPZ01 (sample SAMEA3136716, study PRJEB25190) | human gut metagenome
GGAGGTAAATTATGGCTCGTAAAATTGGAATTATTGGAATGGGAAATGTTGGTGCCGCGGTAGCTCATGGGGCTATTGCTCAGGGCTTAGCCGATAGTTATGTTTTTATTGATATTAATGAGAGGAAAGTTGAAGCAGATGCCCAGGATTTTAAGGATGCCATGGCCAATCTGGCCAACTATGCAAACATCGTGGTTAATGATTATGAAGCACTTAAAGATGCTGATGTTATCATCTCAGCTCTTGGAAATATTCAGCTACAGCACAATGCTGGTGAGGACCGTTTTGCTGAATTCCCATTTACCCGAGAGGCTGTTTATCAGGTTGCTCAGGAGCTAAAACAGTTGGATTTTAAAGGTATACTCTTGGTCATCTCAAATCCTGTAGATGCGGTGACAGCTCTCTATCAAGAATTCACAGGTTGGCCAAAGGAACGCGTGATTGGGACAGGGACTTTACTTGATACGGCTAGAATGAAGGCAGCAGTGGGAGAGGTTCTGGAAGTTAATCCCAAATCAGTATCAGGCTACAATCTTGGGGAACATGGCAACTCTCAATTTACAGCATGGAGTCAGGTTAAGGTGAAAGGTCAAGATATTACAGCTTTAACGAGTGAAGAGGAGCGTCAAAATCTCTTTATGGCTTCTATGAAGGGGGGGCACAAGGTTTTTTATGGTAAGGGTTATACTTCATACGGTATTGCCAGTGCTGCCCTTCGTTTGGTGGCAATTATCCTCTCTGACGCTCAAGAAGAGGTGACAGTATCTAGCTATCAAGAAATCTATCAGACTTATCTTGGCTATCCAGTTATTTTAGGACGTCAAGGTGTGGAAGCCCCTGTCCACTTGACTTTGTCGGCTGAGGAAAAACATCTTTTGCAGGACTCTGCTGACTTAATTCGGAACCGTGTTCAAGAGTCAGTTGCCTTTTTGAAAGAAAAGTATGGCAACACAATCTAGTGAATATTTTGACAATTCAGTATATGGTTGGGCTTTCAAATATGGTATAATGAGGATAACAATAAAATTTTTAGGAGTAACCTATGAAACTAGAAACCAAGGCTCAAGGTCTTCGTGGCAGCTTGCGTATCCCTGGTGACAAGTCCATCAGTCACCGTTCGATTATGTTCGGTAGTCTTGCCAAAGGCGTGACAACTGTTCGTGATATTTTACGAGGTGAAGACGTTCTCTCAACTATGCAGGTCTTTCGTGATTTAGGTGTGACTATTGAAGATGATGGTGATGTGGTACGTATTCACGGTGTTGGTTTTGACGGTCTCAAGGCTCCTCAAAACAAGCTGGATATGGGCAACTCTGGAACATCGATTCGTTTGATTTCAGGTGTACTTGCCGGTCAAGATTTTGATGTGGAAATGTTTGGGGATGACTCCCTTTCAAAACGCCCTATGGACCGTGTCACTATTCCTTTACGTCAGATGGGTGTAGAGGTGTCAGGACAAACTGACCGTGATTTGCCACCATTGAAAATGCACGGCAGCAAGTCCCTTAAACCTATTTATTACGAATTGCCAGTGGCCTCTGCTCAGGTTAAGTCTGCCCTTATTTTTGCGGCCCTTCAAGCTGATGGTGAGTCTGTCATCATTGAAAAGGAAAAAACACGTAATCATACGGAAGATATGATTCAGCAGTTTGGTGGTCAGCTTCAAGTAGAAGGCAAGGAAATTCGTATTTCTGGTGGGCAGACCTTTACTGCTCAAGAAGTTGTGGTTCCAGGGGATATTTCTTCAGCCGCTTTTTGGTTGGTAGCAGGACTCGTGGTGCCAAACTCTAAGATTGTCTTGAAAAATGTTGGTATTAATGAGACGCGTACCGGAATCATTGATGTTATCAAGAATATGGGTGGTAAGATAAAACTTTCAGATATTGACCAAGTTGCTAAATCTGCGACCATTACGGTTGAAACTTCAGAACTTAATGGAACCGAAATTGGCGGTGACATCATTCCACGTTTGATTGATGAACTTCCGATTATCACACTCTTGGCGACACAAGCTCAAGGTAAGACGGTGATTCGTGATGCTGAAGAGCTCAAGGTCAAAGAGACTGATCGTATTCAGGTGGTAGCAGATGCCTTGAATGCTATGGGTGCTGATATTGTTCCAACTGAGGATGGTATGATTATCACTGGTAAGACGCCTCTTCACGGGGCAGAGGTCAATACCTTTGGTGACCACAGGATTGGTATGATGACAGCCATTGCTGCCCTCTTGGTTCAAGATGGCGAAGTTGACTTGCAACGTGCGGAAGCTATCAATACGAGCTATCCAAGCTTCTTTAGTGATTTGGAAGGATTACTGCATGGCTAAGGTTTTATTGGGCTTTATGGGAGTTGGTAAGAGTTCCGTCGCCCCATACCTGAATGGTCGTTTCGTAGATATGGATCAGGTCATCGAAGATAAAATTGGAATGTCCATTACTGATTTCTTTGCCAAAGAAGGCGAAGCAAGTTTTCGTCAGATTGAGTCTGAGACTCTGGAAGAACTCCTTCAAGAGGGAGATGATGTTATCATCTCTACTGGTGGTGGTGTCGTTGTGACGGAGTGCAATCGTAAACTTTTGAAGAAAAATCGTAAGCATAACGTATGGCTTCACTCTTCTTTTGATGTGGTCTATAATCGTATTAAAAAGGATATCAAAAATCAACGCCCCCTCTTTCTCAATCATTCTAAAGAGGAATTCAAGGCCATTTATGATGGTCGAATGGCCCTCTATAAAGGTTTGGCAGATCTGGTTGTCACTGTTGATAATCGGACGCCAGAAGAAGTAGCAAGGTTTATCAAATGTATGTAGGTTATTTGGGCCCCAGTGGATCGTTTACGCACAATGCAGCCTTAAAGGCATTTCCTGAGGCAAGCTTGGTTTCTCTAGGTACCATTACTGAAGTTATCAAGTCATATGAAGAGGGACGTGTGGATTACGCAGTTATTCCTGTGGAAAATTCCATTGAGGGATCCGTTCATGAGAGTTTAGACTATCTCTTCCACCAAGCAGACATTCGTGCTGTGGCCGAGATTGTTCAACCCATCAAGCAACAGTTAATGGCTAGCAAACACCATGCAAAGATTGAGAAAATTTTCTCACATCCACAAGCGATTGCTCAAGGGAAAAAGTATATTAAAGATCATTTTCCACATGCTAAAATTGAGACAACAGCCAGTACAGCCTTTGCGGCTCGCTATGTTGCAGATAATCCTGACCAGCCTTATGCTGCAATCGCTCCGCATGCAGCTGCCAAGGAATACGGTCTCGAAATTTTAGCTAAGGATATTCAGGAAATTGAGAAGAATTATACCCGTTTCTGGTTATTAGGGAGCACTGTTCCTGAAATTCCGCTCAATAAGATTAATTGTAAATTAACGCTGGCCTTAACTCTACCTGACAATATGCCAGGTGCACTTTACAAGGCTTTATCGACCTTTGCCTGGCGAGGCATTGACTTGACCAAGATTGAAAGCCGTCCTTTAAAGACGGTACTTGGCGAGTACTTCTTCATTATTGATTGTGATTATACAAAGAAAAAGTTGGCTCATTTCGCTCTTGAAGAGCTAACTGCAGTTGGAATTGGATATAAAATCTTGGGAGCTTACCAAGTCTACCAAATTTAAAGGGAAATCTTATGACCAAATCTAACGATGTGCCGTTTACGTATCATGAACGGTTACGTTACAGCTATCTTTTAAAAAATCTTGCCCGCCTTAATGGACAGCAGGCTTCGGAATTAAATTATCTACAAGGAAAGTTGGATGCCTATGAAGCTGAACGTTCCTACGGGAGGTATCAAGGTCAAAGAGCTGACTATCAAGAAGCATGGCGCCAACCTTATGATAATCGTTCAAATTATTATCAGGAGCCTGATTATGAGGATGCCAACCAGCTAACAGAGGAAGGTCTGCCTGTCTATCGAGAGGAAGCGCCTCAACTAAAACCTAAGCGAAAAAAGGTTCAAAGACGAGTGCCACCTTCAGCAATATCGGAACCAAAGTCCAATCCGCATTCAACAAAGAAAACGCGACATAAGAAAAAAAGAAAACTCAAGAAGGTTGTTAAACTGGTATTCAGATGCTTGAGTCTTGGGATTGTGTTCTTAGTGCTAGCAATGGCCTATCAATTTTACAAAGGAACTGACCTTTCTGCTGCTGGTAACAATGGTAAAGCCTATCGACCGGCCTTAGTCGAAACCTTTAACGGTAAAGATACTAAGGATGGGGTGAATATCCTTATTTTGGGTTCTGACCAACGAGTCAGCCAAAAATCTACCGATGCCAGAACAGACTCTATTATAGTTGTCAATGTGGGCAATAAGGAAGGCAAAATCAAGATGGTAAGCTTTATGCGTGACACCTTGGTTAATATTAAGGGCGCTTCAGAGACAGACTATTCTCAGGATCTGAAACTCAATACTGCCTTCAATATTGGTGAGCAAAACAATCATCAAGGAGCAGAGCTTATGCGACAGACGCTCAAACGAAATTTTGACATTGATATCAAGTACTATGCCATGGTCGACTTTGAGACCTTTGCGACAGGTATTGATACCCTGTTCCCAGATGGCGTGAAAATCAATGCCAAATTCTCAACTATTGATGGTAAAAAAGTATCTTCGGTCCAAGTTCCAGATGATTTGAGGATGGACAAGGATGGGAATGTTCCGAATCAAACCATTAAAGTCGGTAAGCAACAGATGGATGGACGAACTCTTCTTAATTACGCTCGTTTCCGTAAGGACGATGAAGGGGATTATGGGCGTACCAAGCGGCAACAACAAGTGATGCAAGCTATTATGAAGCAAGTTAAAAATCCTATTAGTCTTTTCAAGGGTCCTGAGGCTTTAGGAAAAGTATACTCACTGACTTCAACTAATATGGGCATGACGGAAATGTTGGATTTGGGTCTTTCAAATGCTGGTAGTTTTAAACATGGGATCAATCCAATCACCATTCCTTCAGATGGTGATTGGATTGACAGCTATGATTTATATGGTGGTCAAGGAATCGAAATTGATTTTGACAGTTACCAGGATAAATTAAAAGAACTAGGATTTAGATAAATAAAAAACAAGCATGTTCTGTGAACGTGCTTGTTTTTTAGCGTTTAGCTTGTATAAAATGATTATACAAAAGCTTAATAAAATGATAGAGCAAATAGGTCATGATGACAAGAACGAAGACGAACTCTACCTTATAAACCAATTGGGTAGCTGGATTGACTAGTCCAAGACTAGTAGTGGCTGCCCTAAAAGCATTGACACTATTGACCAAGGGAAAGCTGAAAGCTGCAAAAAGTGGCATAAAGCCTTTTTTAACCAGTCTTACGAAGAGATTAAGAGCATAGAAAAAGAATGCTTGCGAGAATAAGAGTAGGGCAAGTAAAATAATAGTTGCAGGTCTTTGATTACTCTTGATTGAGCTGGTAATGAGAAGGGCCAGAGGTGCTGCTAAAATGGCAAGTATAGGTCGATAGAGGTGAGGGATGGCTATCTGTCTCATTCTCCACAAAACAAGTGGAAAGAGGGCTAGTGTCGCCAGTCCCGTTAGTCCCAGAATAAGTCCCTTGATGCTAGTTGGAACACTAGCTGGTACTGTCACAAGACTGATAGCAGGTCCAACGTAGATCACGAACCAGCTTGGAAAGACTTGGTTCAAAGATAGTGGGTGCATAAAACGCAGACTGAAAAAAATAATATAGGCAATATAAAGTCCAAGGAGCCCAACCCAAGTCACACTTAAGCCTATTTGAGCTAGTGGAAGGCGGCTGGCAAAGAGAAAGGCAGCCATAAAGTAGCTAGCAAAGGCCGAAGCAATGACTGGATTGTGCAAATCTTCCCTTACTTTTTCAAAGCCAAGAATCAAGCGTCCTAGTATAAGCATAAAACCTATACTTGCCAGAAACCAAATGCCCTGAGCAATCAGGGCATAGTGGTTTATTTGATTGGATAAACTAAAGAGGGCAAGAACTAGACTAGATAGGGCCAAGGGAATTTTCTTAAAAAATACCTTCATTGTTCTACCGGCCTGTCTAGCTAGCTGCAAGAATGTGACGAAGCTGTACCGCACTCGGAGATACAATTGGAAGGAAGACGCCTTCATTCCAACGACGGATAAAGCTTGACTCTGATTCTTTCAAATAGCCACGACCACCACTAGCCTGAAGTTCGAGGAGCAGGCTGTTGGCTACGACGTCGACAATATCGATACGCAATTGGAAAAGTTCACGTGGTTTTTCAATGAAATAATTAGCATCATTAAGACCCGCAAAGAGTTGGTCTTGAATAGCAAGAAGATTTCCACGTGTTGCTTCAAATTCCTCACGAAGAACGCTACGGTTACTGTTTAGACTAGCTTCAACCTCATCAAGAGAACGTTGTGCCAAACCAAAGGCAAGACCAAATTGGAAACCAAGGAAGTTCGGACGTGTTTTGGCAATATAGTCTGCACCTTCTTTTGAAAGGACCCAATTAGGATCTAACTTAACGTGATCAAAAGTAAGAGAGGCAGTGTTAGCACCTTGAAGGGAAACAAATTCCAAATCTTCAGAACGGCTGAGGCCTTCAGCTTCAGATGGAATGGTGATAATCCAAGGTTGGCTACCGTCTTTAAAGTCAGCAGCAAAGAGAGCAGCGAATTTATCAGAACGAAGGTTAGTTACCCAAGGCAAACGACCATCAAGATAGTAGTCATCACCTTCTTGGCTGATAGTAACATTCAATTCTTCAATATCAGATAAGAATTTGACGGCGTTAGACAAACCGGTACCACCAGCACGCTCACCGGTATATAATTCTTTCAACCATGTTTCACGAGGGTAAGCATTGTCGCTAGCTAAGATATACTCGATGAAAGTACGGTGTCCCCAAGAAATAAAGGAAGCTGTCAAAGAGTGTTGTGCCAATTCATTAAGCACATCAACAACGTGAGTAGGACCACCACCTAGGCCATTAAACTCAGCAGGTACGCCGATCTTAAAGACGTCGTTTTCAGCAATTTTTTCAAGAAGTTGGTCCGCAATTGGTCCAGACTCTTGGTCAATATGGTCAGCGTTGGTGTCCAACCAAGTAAGGAATTCTTTTGAAAAACGTGACATAGGCTTAGATCCTCCTCTAGTTTATCGTTTGGTTTTGAATTAAGCGAATTCTTGAAGTTCAGGGTTAATCGGTGTTTGTGCGAGATTGTTAGCGTAGTTACACAAGCTAGCAAGGCTGACACCCAAGATAACGTCAAGGGCATTTTGAGCAGTGTAGCCAGCTTCCAAGAAGTCATTGTAGGCTTCGTCACCAACAGCACCTTTAGTATTGATTACGGCAATAGTGAATTTAGCAAGGGTATCAAGTTTTGGATCGTCTTCGATTGGTGTACGGTTACGAAGGGCTTCCAAAAGTTGAGGTGCCATTTGGATTTGCTTGATTGAAAAGGCTGTGTGACCTGCCACACAGAAGGCACATCCGTTAGTAACAGCAGCTGTAATTTGAACAACCTCACGTTCAGTTGGTGTCAATGAATTGCGACGGTTGATTTCACCGACAGTACGGTAAGCTTCAAGCGCAGTTGGCGCATTAGCAAGGAGACCAATCAAGTTTGGAATGAATCCCCCATTGGCATCTTTGACTGTTTGAAGGACGTCTTTAACTTCTTCTGGTGCAGTTTCGATTGTATGAATGGTAATATCTGGCATGATTTCTATTCTCCTTTAGATAGAAACGACATCTAGCAAGTTGCTGAGTCGTTTAATTTTTTGTCATGGACCTATGATAGCACTGTATGACTTTTCTGTAAAATTTATATTATTTATGGCTAGTCATAAATTTGATTTATATGTGCTATAATGGAGGGTAGTAAAAGGCCTTTGAAGGTATATTTAGGCCCCCTAAAAGTAAAGAAAGTTGAATTATGTTAAATAAAAACGATATTGTAGAAGTTGAAATTGTCGATTTGACACATGAAGGATCAGGCGTAGCCAAGGTCGACGGCTTTGTCTTTTTCGTGGATAATGCCCTACCGGGTGAAGTCATCAGAATGCGTGTGCTTAAGCTTAAGAAGAATATCGGCTTTGGTAAGGTTGATGAGTATGTGACCCTTTCACCAAGTCGTAATCAGGATATTAATGCTACTTATCTTCGTTCAGGGATTGCTGATTTTGGGCATATGACTTACACTGAGCAGCTTAAGTTCAAGCGTAAACAAGTCGTCGATAACCTCTATAAGACAGCCGGTATCTCGGACGTAGAAGTTGCTGAAACACTAGGTATGGAAACACCTTACGCCTACCGTAATAAGGCGCAGGTGCCCGTTCGCCGTGTTAAAGGTCAGCTTGAAACAGGTTTCTACCGCAAGAATTCGCACGACTTGATTCCAATTGAAGATTTCCTCATTCAAGACAAGGAAATTGATAAACTCATTGTCTTTGTCCGTGACCTTCTCCGTCGTTATGACCTCAAACCTTATGATGAGAAGGAGCAGACAGGTTTGATTCGTCATTTGGTAGTTCGTCGTGGTCATTATTCAGGTCAGATGATGTTGGTCTTTGTAACGACCAAACCAAAAGTTTTCCGTATTGACCAAGTCATTGCTAAGATTACGGAAGCCTTTCCAAGTATTGTTTCAATCATTCAAAACATCAACGATAAGAACACTAACGCCATCTTTGGTAAGGAGTTCCGCACCCTTTATGGCCAAGACACCATCACAGACAGTATGTTGGGCAATGACTATGAGATTTCTGCCCAGTCTTTCTATCAGGTTAATACTGAGATGGCTGAAAAACTCTATCAAATAGCCATTGATTTCTCAGATCTAAACAGCGACAGCATTGTTATTGATGCCTATTCAGGAATCGGGACAATCGGTTTGTCATTTGCGAAACAGGTCAGGGAAGTCTACGGCGTTGAAGTCATCGAAACAGCTGTTGAAGATGCCAAGAAAAATGCAGAACGCAACGGCATTACAAATGCCCACTATGTGGCTAACTCAGCTGAAAATGCCATGGCTAAATGGAGCCAGGATGGTATCAAACCAGATGTCATCATTGTAGATCCACCACGCAAGGGGTTGACGGAAAGCTTCATCAAAGCCAGCGTCGCCATGCAACCTGAGAAGATTACTTATGTCTCATGTAACCCAGCAACCATGGCGCGTGATATCAAACGCTATCAAGAGTTGGGCTATGAATTGAAGAAAGTACAGCCGGTGGATCTTTTTCCGCAGACGCATCACATCGAGTGTGTAGGTCTGCTCACTCGTGTGGAACGGTGATATAATAAGGTTTTGAGCAGCTCGGGGGAATCCTCGGATTGCCCTTTTTCCGTGTAAAAATGACTTTTTCATGGCGAACCGTAGAGTTGACAGAAATGTTATGGAGCCTTGAGTTGACGGGTTTTACACCGTAGAGTTGATAGCTTAGATGATTTTGGTAACGGTTACGTGATATAATATATTATCGAAATTCCATGGGAGACAAGGTTATGAAGCAGATTTTTATATTCTCAGATTCACAAAAAGATAATATTTCATATTTTGAACGTGAGCCGGCAATGCTAGTTTCCATGAATCGCAGTGACTTGCCTTATCTAAAAGAACAAGACTTTGCGAGTCATACAGCTATCTATGTTTTAATTGGTGGAAATAAACGCTACGTGGGGCAAGCTGCAGGCCAAACCATTTATCAACGGTTATATCAACACTTTTCTAAAGAAGATAAGAAATGGGTTGAGTCAGTTTTATTTTTCTCCAGAACAGATGGGAAACTATCAAAAGCTGATACCGATTATTTGGAGAAGCGACTCATTCAAGATTTCACTGAGAAATCAGATTACCAAATGATGAATTCAACTATTGGAAACAAATCTTATATTGGGAAGCTTTCAAAAGCCCAGTCAGATCAATTGTATGAGACTGTTTTTGAGATCATTGATGATATTGCAAATATTGATCTGTTTGGTGTTTCAGAGGGTGAATTAACGAATGAGGTTAGTCCATCAGATATGTTTGAAATTCAATATGATGGTCATACACTACAATCAAAGTCTGCAAGAGGTCTGTTTGTTGATTTCGTAAAATCAATGCTTGTCGACGATAAATACAAACAACAGATAGAAGAGTTAATAGCGCCAAATGCACCAACTGCTGGAGTCGTTTTAGGTAGAAAAGTTTCAACTTATAATGGCAGACCAATTTCAGCAGAAGTGGCTCCAGGTGTATGGCTATTCACAAATTTTTCAAGAAAAGATACTAAAAATAAGCTTGAAAAGTTAACTAAGCAGCTAGGAATTTCAGCTAAAATTAATTGGAAATAATGACGGGTGCACTCTGGTGAATGATTCCCTAGAGTGCCTTTTTATCACTCAAAACTCCAAAAAAGTACATAATAAGTTTAAAACGGTTAATTATAAAGTGGCATTCTGTGATATAACAATTCTATATTTATAGAATAATATTCCACTTTTGTGGACGGAGGAACTACATGGGTTTTAGTTATGAACGACTGTGGGAGTTAACGTTGAAAAGGAGAATTAACAAAACATCTTTGAGAGATATGGCTGGGATTACAAATTCGACATTATCTAGATTATCTAAAGATGAGACTGTTTCTATGGAGGCACTTGCAAGGCTATGTGAAGCACTTCAATGTCAACTAGAAGAGATTGTTGAATATAAACTTGAAAATAAGGATAGGGTTGAATGATGTGCTATTTGGGAAATAAGACAAAATTGTTAACTTTTATTGAGAAAGTTATTGACAAATATAAAATTGAGGGAGAAACCTTTGCAGACTTATTTGCAGGAACTGGTTCGATAGGAGATTACTTTAAAGGGAAATATACGGTTTATTCAAATGACTATATGTATTTTTCTAAAGTAATAAGTGAAGCAAAGCTTTCGAATTTTAAGACACCAGATTTTAAAGAGTTTCACAAGAAGTATGGAGTAAGCCCATTTGAATGGCTGAATAAAAAACAGTATAAAACGGAAAAAAGTTATTTTACCTATAATAACTACACACCTCTCGCTGATAGAATGTATTTTACGGAAGATAACACATTGAATATTGATGGAATGAGACTTGATATAGAAGAGTTGTTCCATGAAGGCTATATTTCAAAAGCAGAGTATTCGTATTTGTTAGCATCATTATTAGATTGAATTGCTAGATGCTCTTATAGATTTCTTCTTAAGATTTGAAAAAAGAGTGAGATAGATAACCCTAAATTTGTCGAGGTAATACCTTTAACGATGACTTTATACTATCGTTAAAAGGTTAAGTGGATATATTCCCACATAAGAAACCAAACTGAAAAACTATCAGTACTTAAATGAGGTCGTCATCAAGGGGGAGATGCTCTTCATTGTCTCCTCTCTCATGGAGCTTTTTCCCCTTTGTGAACTTGCTGGGAGTAGAGATATCGACGATATCATCTATAATCGAGGCATCAGTGGTTTGAATACGGATGAATTTGTCCAGCATATCCATTCCCTGCTTTTGGATTTGAGACCGACTAAGGTTTTCAGCAATATCGGTACTAATGATATAACCGAGGAGACCTTATGGAAACCAGTGGTTCCACCATATGACGGCGTTCACCTATATGCCAATGCCTACTTAAAAGTCTATGAAGCTCTTGAACCCTACCTATTGGATTAAAAAAATATGAGAGAATTTCCAGTTCTTACTCGCTTTTTTCCCTTGATTACAGTACAATAGACATCAAAAGTGAAAAATTGAAATGAGGTATCCCTATGTGGAAATGGTTTAAGCGACTCCTTATCCTCGTCATTGTGCTCTTTTTGGCAGTGGTGGCTCTACTTATTCCGGACAATATCGATAGTCAAGACCAATTAAAAAATGTATCAACACAAACATCTCTTGTTGATTTAGCCCAGGCTGGTATCGGTGGAGCATCCCTATCATCAGGTGGCCTTTCAACCGAGATTAATCTTGATAGTAATCAGTTTCGCCAAGTCCTAAAAGCAAGCATGGCTGAATCTAATGATGAGACCTTGCAAAACAGTACCGTAGAGTTGAATGATGCCTATCTAACAGCTAAGGTTCCCGTATCTCTTGGCCTTATCGAATCAACATTTAGTCTTGATTTTACGGTTAGCACTAACAAAGAAGTCATCCTACTAGATTTGGCAGGTGCCCACCTTGGTCGCCTTCCAGTTCCAAAATCACTGGTTCTGCCTTATCTCAAGAAGAGTATTGCCCAGTCTAGCAGTGGTGTTCGTATGGTTAACAACCAGATCCAGATCAAGCTTCCTGAAATAGGATACGAGATTGACCAAGCCACAGTTACCAACGGTAAGATGAAGGTGAGGCTTAATATTCCGATGTCCTTGCCAACAAGTTGGTAGTTTAAAATCATTTGTTCAAAAATAAAATCCAAAACCAAGTCTAAGCTGACTTAGTTTTTTACATGAGCAAAGTCGTTAGAGGGAGGATTACTTATATTTTTTCTAGGTTTCGGAATGAAGTGAATAACGTTGTTTAGATAAAAATGATATTAAATTGATTTTTTAAAACATAGATTATAGCGTTTACAAAAAAAGTTGTGAATTTTCAGATACTAGTTTATAATATTAGAAAAAAGCATAAGGAGATTATTAAATGAGTGACTTAGTTTTAGGACTTGATATCGGTATAGGTTCTGTTGGTGTAGGTATCCTTAACAAAGTGACAGGAGAAATTATCCATAAAAACTCACGCATTTTCCCAGCAGCTCAAGCGGAAAATAACCTAGTACGTAGAACGAATCGTCAAGGAAGACGCTTGACACGACGTAAAAAACATCGTATAGTTCGTTTAAATCGTCTATTTGAGGAAAGTGGATTAATCACTGATTTTACGAAGATTTCAATTAATCTTAACCCATATCAATTACGAGTTAAGGGCTTGACCGATGAATTGTCTAATGAAGAACTGTTTATCGCTCTTAAAAATATGGTGAAACACCGTGGGATTAGTTACCTCGATGATGCTAGTGATGACGGAAATTCATCAGTAGGAGACTATGCACAAATTGTTAAGGAAAATAGTAAACAATTAGAAACTAAGACACCGGGACAGATACAGTTGGAACGCTACCAAACATATGGTCAATTACGTGGTGATTTTACTGTTGAGAAAGATGGCAAAAAACATCGCTTGATTAATGTCTTTCCAACATCAGCTTATCGTTCAGAAGCCTTAAGGATACTGCAAACTCAACAAGAATTTAATCCACAGATTACAGATGAATTTATTAATCGTTATCTCGAAATTTTAACTGGAAAACGGAAATATTATCATGGACCCGGAAATGAAAAGTCACGGACTGATTATGGTCGTTACAGAACGAGTGGAGAAACTTTAGACAATATTTTTGGAATTCTAATTGGGAAATGTACATTTTATCCAGACGAGTTTAGAGCAGCAAAAGCTTCCTACACGGCTCAAGAATTCAATTTGCTAAATGATTTGAACAATCTAACAGTTCCTACTGAAACCAAAAAGTTGAGCAAAGAACAGAAGAATCAAATCATTAATTATGTCAAAAATGAAAAGGCAATGGGGCCAGCGAAACTTTTTAAATATATCGCTAAGTTACTTTCTTGTGATGTTGCAGATATCAAGGGATACCGTATCGACAAATCAGGTAAGGCTGAGATTCATACTTTCGAAGCCTATCGAAAAATGAAAACGCTTGAAACCTTAGATATTGAGCAAATGGATAGAGAAACGCTTGATAAATTAGCCTATGTCTTAACATTAAACACTGAGAGGGAAGGTATTCAAGAAGCCTTAGAACATGAATTTGCTGATGGTAGCTTTAGCCAGAAGCAAGTTGACGAATTGGTTCAATTCCGCAAAGCAAATAGTTCCATTTTTGGAAAAGGATGGCATAATTTTTCTGTCAAACTGATGATGGAGTTAATTCCAGAATTGTATGAGACGTCAGAAGAGCAAATGACTATCCTGACACGACTTGGAAAACAAAAAACGACTTCGTCTTCAAATAAAACAAAATATATAGATGAAAAACTATTAACTGAAGAAATCTATAATCCTGTTGTTGCTAAGTCTGTTCGCCAGGCTATAAAAATCGTAAATGCGGCGATTAAAGAATACGGAGACTTTGACAATATTGTCATCGAAATGGCTCGTGAAACAAATGAAGATGATGAAAAGAAAGCTATTCAAAAGATTCAAAAAGCCAACAAAGATGAAAAAGATGCAGCAATGCTTAAGGCTGCTAACCAATATAATGGAAAGGCTGAATTACCACATAGTGTTTTCCACGGTCATAAGCAATTAGCGACTAAAATCCGCCTTTGGCATCAGCAAGGAGAACGTTGCCTTTATACTGGTAAGACAATCTCAATCCATGATTTGATAAATAATTCTAATCAGTTTGAAGTAGATCATATTTTACCTCTTTCTATCACATTCGATGATAGCCTTGCAAATAAGGTTTTGGTTTATGCAACTGCTAACCAAGAAAAAGGACAACGAACACCTTATCAGGCTTTAGATAGTATGGATGATGCGTGGTCTTTCCGTGAATTAAAAGCTTTTGTACGTGAGTCAAAAACACTTTCGAACAAGAAAAAAGAATACCTCCTCACAGAAGAAGATATTTCAAAGTTTGATGTTCGAAAGAAATTTATTGAACGAAATCTTGTAGATACAAGATACGCTTCAAGAGTTGTCCTCAATGCCCTTCAAGAACACTTTAGAGCTCACAAGATTGATACAAAAGTTTCCGTGGTTCGTGGCCAATTTACATCTCAATTGAGACGCCATTGGGGAATTGAGAAGACTCGTGATACTTATCATCACCATGCTGTCGATGCATTGATTATTGCCGCCTCAAGTCAGTTGAATTTGTGGAAAAAACAAAAGAATACCCTTGTAAGTTATTCAGAAGACCAACTCCTTGATATTGAAACAGGTGAACTTATTAGTGATGATGAGTACAAGGAATCTGTGTTCAAAGCCCCTTATCAACATTTTGTTGATACATTGAAGAGTAAAGAATTTGAAGACAGTATCTTATTCTCATATCAAGTGGATTCTAAGTTTAATCGTAAAATATCAGATGCCACTATTTATGCGACAAGACAGGCTAAAGTAGGAAAAGATAAGGCGGATGAAACTTATGTCTTAGGGAAAATCAAAGATATTTATACTCAGGATGGTTATGATGCCTTTATGAAGATTTATAAGAAGGATAAGTCAAAATTCCTCATGTATCGTCACGATCCACAAACCTTTGAGAAAGTTATCGAGCCAATTTTAGAGAACTATCCTAATAAGCAAATGAATGAAAAAGGGAAAGAGGTACCATGTAATCCTTTCCTAAAATATAAAGAAGAACATGGCTATATTCGTAAATATAGTAAAAAAGGCAATGGTCCTGAAATCAAGAGTCTTAAATACTATGATAGTAAGCTAGGCAATCATATTGATATTACTCCGAAGGATAGTAACAATAAAGTTGTCTTACAGTCAGTTTCTCCATGGAGAGCGGACATCTATTTCAATAAGACTACTGGAAAATACGAAATCCTCGGATTGAAATATGCTGATTTACAATTTGAAAAAGGGACAGGAACATATAAGATTTCCAAGGAAAAATACAATGACATTAAGAAAAAAGAGGGTGTGGATTCTGATTCAGAATTCAAGTTTACACTTTATAAAAATGATTTGTTACTCGTTAAAGATACAGAAACAAAAGAACAACAGCTTTTCCGTTTTCTTTCTCGAACTATGCCTAAACAAAAGCATTATGTTGAATTAAAACCTTATGATAAACAGAAATTTGAAGGAGGTGAGGCGTTAATTAAAGTGTTGGGTAACGTTGCTAATAGTGGTCAATGCAAAAAAGGGCTAGGAAGATCAAATATTTCTATTTATAAGGTAAGAACAGATGTCCTAGGAAATCAGCATATCATCAAAAATGAGGGTGATAAGCCTAAGCTAGATTTTTAATATTAATTGTTAAAAAAGTGTCGCAATTATAGTTATCATATGCTATAATAATAGTGTAAGGGACGCCTTACACAGTTACTTAAATCTTGCAGAAGCTACAAAGATAAGGCTTCATGCCGAAATCAACACCCTGTCATTTTATGGCAGGGGGTTTTCGTTATTTAAAGAGGAGAAGAAATGACTTGGAGAGTTGTACATGTCAGTCAAAGCGAGAAGATGCGCTTAAAGCTTGATAACTTATTAGTGCAAAAGATGGGACAAGAGTTTACGGTGCCACTAAGTGATATTTCGATAATCGTTGCAGAAGGTGGGGATACAGTTGTTACCCTTCGTCTATTAAGTGCCTTAAGTAAATATAATATTGCCTTGGTCGTTTGTGATAATGAACATTTACCAACAGGAATTTATCACTCACAAAATGGGCACTTTAGAGCGTACAAGCGCTTGAAAGAACAGCTGGATTGGTCTCAGAAACAAAAGGACAAGGCATGGCAGATTGTAACTTATTATAAAATCAATAACCAAGAGGATGTCCTAGCCATGTTTGAAAAAAGTCTGGACAACATTAGATTACTTTCAGACTATAAAGAGCAGATAGAACCTGGTGATAGAACGAATAGAGAGGGACATGCTGCCAAGGTCTACTTTAATGAGCTCTTTGGTAAACAATTTGTCAGAGTAACTCAGCAAGAAGCTGATGTCATCAATGCTGGCTTAAACTATGGCTATGCTATCATGAGGGCTCAGATGGCTAGAATAGTGGCGGGTTATGGTTTAAATGGCCTATTAGGAATCTTCCATAAAAATGAATACAATCAGTTTAATTTGATTGATGACTTGATGGAGCCATTTAGACAGATTGTAGATGTTTGGGTTTATGATAATCTACGAGATCAGGAATTCCTTAAGTATGAGTATAGGTTGGGATTGACAGATTTACTCAATGCTAAAATCAAATATGGCAAAGAGACCTGTTCAGTGACAGTTGCTATGGATAAGTATGTTAAAGGCTTTATCAAATATATTTCGGAAAAAGATAGCAGTAAATTCCACTGCCCAGTGGTATCAAGTTTAGAGTGGAGAAAATAAGATGAGGTATGAAGCGTTGAGATTATTATGTTTTTTTGATTTACCAATGGAATCCAAGGATGAAAAAAGAATTTATCGTAATTTTCGTAAAGAATTAATTTCAAATGGGTTTGAAATGTTACAATTTTCGGTCTATTATCGCACTTGTCCTAATAGAAGCTTTGCAAATAAATTTTATAAGAAGCTAAAGATGAGCAATCTGCCTGCTGGAAATGTGAGACTTTTGGCGGTTACTGAAAAGCAATTTTCAGAGATGACATTAATTATAGGTGGCAAAACTAAGCAAGAGGAAATCGTCAGTGATAATAAGTTGGTGGCCATATGAAATTTTTTGTACGACATCCTTACAAAGATCGTATTGAATTGAATATCGGTGCAATCACACAAATTGTTGGTCAAAATAATGAACTCAAATATTATATTTGGCAGATTTTGAGCTGGTATTTTGGTGGAAAAAAATACTCAAGTGAGGACTTAAGTATTTTTGATTATGAGGAGCCTACCATACTTGATGAGGCCAGAGAAATAGTGAAACGAAGTAGCTATCACTATATCGACATTTCAAGTTTTAAGGATTTACTGGAGCAGATGGAATACAAGAAAGGAACACTTGCTCACGGTTACCTTCGTAAAATTGTCAATCAGGTTGATATTGTAGGCCATTTGGAGAAAATTAATGAACAAGTAGAGCTTATTGAAGAAGCTATGAATCGGCATATAAACTTAAACTGTGGACAGGTGGAATACCATTTGGAGAATCTCCCTCTAACACTAGACCAACTACTCACAAAAAATTTTAGCCCATTTTTTACCATTGAGAACAAGAATCTATCTTTTGAATGGGTTTCTAATATTGATAAACTATCCCTCTTTTTAGAAATGTTAGACCATCTTCTTTTACAAACAACAGAGAAGTATCTCATTGTGCTAAAAAATATTGATGGCTTTATCTCAGAAGAATCTTATACTATTTTTTATAGGCAAATCTGTCATCTGGTCAAGAAGTATCCAAATCTAACCTTTATTTTGTTTCCTAGTGACCAAGGCTATTTAAAAATTGATGAAGAAAATAGTAGGTTCGTCAATATTTTATCTGACCAGGTGGAGCATTTGTATGATGTTGAGTTTATGTATGAAAGGGTAATGAAATATTATCCAAGTAATGATTTTCCGACGAGAGAAGGCTTTAGGATGTCTTTAGAAACTGTGACACCTTATTTATTGACAAAAATGCTGAGACAACCTAGTCTCTCACTTGTTGATTCAGTAATATTGAATATCCTAAATCAGTTGTTTCATTTTAGTTACCGTATAAGATATTTACAAAAATCTGATGAAAAACTTTTACAGAAATTTTTAGAAAGTAAGGATTGACAAGAACAGTTATTGATTTTATAATCACTATGTGGGTATGAAAATCTCAAAAATCATTTGAGGTTTTTGTACTCTCAAGATTTAAGTAACTGTACAACGCTAAGCCTTTTTTTGTTGTCATTATTATAGTTTTTGTACTCTCAAGATTTAAGTAACTGTACAACACGTCAAGTTGGTGGTATGTTCGATTGGATGTTTTTGTACTCTCAAGATTTAAGTAACTGTACAACTTAGTGGGTTGTCCTGTTACATAACCACTAGTTTTTGTACTCTCAAGATTTAAGTAACTGTACAACTGTCCTATTATCGACTACTGCTACACTTCTGTTTTTGTACTCTCAAGATTTAAGTAACTGTACAACAGCATACGCTGTTACAAACACACCCCAACCGTTTTTGTACTCTCAAGATTTAAGTAACTGTACAACTAAATTTCTCAATCAAGAACGCTTAACGTTGTTTTTGTACTCTCAAGATTTAAGTAACTGTACAACCCTTCCGAATAGAAGACCAAACCCTTGAACGGTTTTTGTACTCTCAAGATTTAAGTAACTGTACAACATAAGCGAAGTATATGCAAACAACTTACCTGTTTTTGTACTCTCAAGATTTAAGTAACTGTACAACAGGGATATGAAGCCCAAATTGTTGCAACATGTTTTTGTACTCTCAAGATTTAAGTAACTGTACAACTATCGAATACAAACAAATACAGACAGTTCTGTTTTTGTACTCTCAAGATTTAAGTAACTGTACAACTCTGCCCGTCAACGACGTCACCGTAAACTCCGTTTTTGTACTCTCAAGATTTAAGTAACTGTACAACGAAGAAGAGAAGAAACCATTGACTGAAAAGGTTTTTGTACTCTCAAGATTTAAGTAACTGTACAACAACGGTGCTACCATTCAAGGTGCTCACATTGTTTTTGTACTCTCAAGATTTAAGTAACTGTACAACGAATACGATATAGAATTGGTGGACTAATATGTTTTTGTACTCTCAAGATTTAAGTAACTGTACAACCAAGAGGCAGTTTTAGCATGGCTAAAAAACGTTTTTGTACTCTCAAGATTTAAGTAACTGTACAACGGCATCCT
>OLPZ01001067.1_pt1 | contig 19395 bp, 22 predicted proteins | sample 1672711 | NCBI WGS metagenome assembly OLPZ01 (sample SAMEA3136716, study PRJEB25190) | human gut metagenome
TTTGCCTTTTTGTCATGCTTGAAAGCCATCAATTCTAATTGAAATGTGATAGAAACCCTGGATGTAGCTCTACATCCAGGGTTTACATGACAAATATTTTATTTTAATGAATTCTTATTTACCTTAACTTAATGACATTGGAATGGTTCTTCCTCTTTTTTGGAACATTGTGCCAAAATACGTTGGAAATGCAATAATACATCAACAAAATAGTACAATGGAACTAGAGGTAAGTGGATATGAAATATAAACATCTAAATTTGAAGTATGCTTTGATCAATTGTTTTTACTTTTTTCTAGTTTGCGGCAGTGTTGGGTTTGCAAATAATTATCTGCAGTATAAAGGATTAGATACATCTGTGATTGGAGTGTTATTAACATCTGTTTCAATCATTGCTTTGATTGGACAGACAACAATGGCTCCGATTGTTGATAAGTCAAAAGTATGGAATGAAAAGAGATTTATTATTTTTTCGTTATTAGTTGCGTCGATTGCGTATGTTGCTTTGATTGTGATTCCTGGTGAATCTATTCTTTCAATGATAGTTACAGTTATTGGGTTAGCATTTGCGACTATTGGAGTTCCTTATTTGAATTCTCTTGCATTCATTTATGAAAAAGAAGGATACAAGATTAATTATGGACTTGGCAGAGGTGTTGGAAGTGCAGCGTATGCGGTTGCAGCTTTGTGTCTTGGTCAACTCATTAAATTAAAAGACCCATCGATTTTGCCAGTCTGGCTGCTAGTGATGGCAATTGCAACAATTGGTGTTGTTATGACATTACAGGTGCCAAAAGATGAAAAGAAAGAAGTTGTTGAAGAAAAAGCTAAAATATCCTATGCATCATTCTTTCAGAAGTATTCTAATGTACTGATGATTGTTGCGGCAATGATTTGTCTGAACTTTACACATATGCTGATCAATAACTATATGATTAATATTATCAGTGATATTGGTGGTGATGCAGGCAGCCAGGGCAGTGCTACGTTTATTCAGGCAATGGTGGAATTACCTCCGATGTTTGGCTTTGCATTATTGTTAAAGAAATTCCGTGTAGATACATTGATGGTGTTCTCTGCGATTGCATGGTGTGTAAAAGATATATTGATCTTGATTGCACCAAATATGACAGTATATTATTTTGCGATGGTTTTCCAGATGTTTTCTTATGCAATTATTATTCCAGCATCTGTTTATTTTGTGGATGAATATATTGCGAGTGAAGATCGAAATCAGGGACAGGCAGTCATGGGTGCTGCTGGAACGGTTGGTGGACTATTTGCATCATTTATTGGTGGTTTCTTGTTAAGCTTGTTGTCTGTAAGAGCGACACTTTACGTTGGTATAGCGGTAGCAGTTGTTGGTGCTTTATTCATGCTTATTGGTATGAAAAAATTAAAAAAAGCATAAAATAGTTTTATGCAGACAAGGATAGAAGCGCTATATAAATTATCTCAATCAAAATTTCGTTCTTCTTTTCATCTGAAAGAAAAAGATAAATTGTATGTGGAAGAAAAAGGGATGGATGTGATTCGCAGGCATGCATGTGATTTTGTGAGAAATAAACTGGCAGATAGCTATCCAAAAAATGATGGAAAGCAAACACCAATGAAAGGCCATCCTGTGTTTATCGCAATGCATGCGTGTGCGTGCTGTTGTAGAGGGTGTTTGAATCGATGGTATCATGTTGAAAAAGGTATTCCTTTAACAGATATTCAACAAGAAAAAATTGTTAATTTATTGATGCTATGGATTGAAAATGAAATGAAAAAATGAGGGTGTGATCATCCTCATTTTACTGTGCGGTGAAAGTTCCAGAGATTTCTGCGGAAGTAATGATGTTTGCGAGTCCTTCATCAATGAATGAAAGATCGTCTTCATTTGTCGCATCAAAATTACCTGGTAATGAGAGTGGTGGTGCAGATAGTGCATAGACTTTAATGATATACGTATGTGTTCCGCTTGGTGGATATGGTCCAACATATTCCCCTGCCTGGCTGCCTGGATCCAGGTGTGTATCTGTAAGACCACTGACTCTCCAATGTAACCAATTATTTGCGGATGTGTCGATCATGTAAATAACATATTCTTCTGCACCATCAATTGCATTCCAGCTGAGTTCTGGTGTTCGATTGGATCCACAGGAAGAAGTGATATCACTGTTCCATTCACCATCAATTAAATCAGATGAAGTGATTGTGAGTGATGCTGTTTCTGGATTTACTTCGGGTTCCATTGTTTCTGCTGCTGGATCTGTAACAGAGACTCTTTCAGCATTGCTTTTCCGTTTGACGGTATTTTTGCTGCAGGCACATAAAAAAAGTGTTGTGATAATGAAAAATTTTGTTAAGTGTTTCATGAGTAACCTCCATGTCAATCATACCACTTTAATAAAAATGTATTCCATAAAAATGGAATACATGTAAATTACTCAATAGCATCTAAATGAACGTTTCTGACACCGGATAAATGTTTGAGTGTATCAGTCATTTCCTGGATATTACATGCCATCTTAGAAATATCTAAAGATAAAAGTACGTTTGCCTTATTTGCGATAGGTATTGCCTGGGAAATTGTTAAAATCGATGTATTGAGATCAGATAATGTTTTAAGAACAGATGAGAGTGTACCACTCTCATTTTTTAAAATCAGAGAAAGAACTGCTTTTCTTTCTGTCGTATCGTCTGCAATTTCATAAACATAATCTTTGTATTTGTAATATGTATTTCTTGAAATGCCTGCTTTTTGTACAGCTTCTGTAATTGTGGAAGCTTCATGATTTGTTAAAAGATTTCGTGCATAAATTACTTTATCTAAGTAATCTGGTAATATTTTTCTTGATACAATTAAAAAATCTTTTTTCATAAAACCTCCGAACCATTTTTTGCAATGGTTCTTTCAAAAATCTGCCAATTACATTTTAAACCGTTAATGGCATCCTTATCAACTTGAGAAACAGGATCTTTTGAAATCAATAAACATGTTGATCCAGAACCACTGATTAGAAATACACCATATTTAGAAACAATGTTTTTAACATCATCAAATTCATGGATTAATTGTTTACGGTATGGTTCATGGATTGCATCAACTGCGCTGATTTTTAATAAATCCATATTTCCAGTGCGTAATGCTTCAACTAGTAGAGCAGCGTGTGCTCCATTAGAAGCAGATGTTTTTCTATCATAGCTGTCGGGTAAGATTGCACGTGCTTTTTGCGTAGAAACTTCAAAATCAGGAACAAACAGTGTATATTTCCATGCATTATCCAATGTTAAATGCTGTGTAAAGAAATGATGATCAAATGCCAAAGAAGCTGTAAAACCCCCATAAATGCATGGTGCAGCATTATCTGGATGTCCTTCCAGCTGACTTGCGAATTGGAAAATCTGATCTTTTGACAATGCATTGTTATGTAATGCACTGCAGGCAAGTAATCCGCCACAGATCAAAGAAGCACTTGATCCAAGCCCACGACTGACAGAAATTTCTGTATGAAAAATTGCGTGAATATGATCATGAATACCAATGGCTTCACATCCAAGATGATACGCTTTTAAGAAAATATTATCTGGATTGTTGAAACGTTCTTCAACATTTTCAAGGATATCCTGATCAGAAAGTTCAACTTCAAAAGTGTTGTATAAATCAAATGCTAAGCCAAAACAGTCAAATCCAGGTCCGACATTTGCACTTGTTGCGGGTGTTTTAATTGTGATCATTGCCAATCTCCTTCATTCTTTCTGCGATGACTTTCATGCCGTCTTCTTTTTCAATGCTGCGTGTAAAGCGTACAGGAAGATCTTTTAAACATGCAAGATTGGATGGAATAGCTGTTTGTGTATATGTATGCAAAGCATCCATTGCTTCAAAATCATCTTCAATGCAATTGCTTGAAACTGCCTGGTATACATCTTTACAGAATTTATATGGAGAAGCAGTCGATAAAACAATTGACGGTGTTTTATCTTGTGTCTGTAATTGATATTGTCTATATGCATGCAGTCCAACTGCAGTATGTGGATCAATCAATACATGTTCTTTTTTATAGAGATCATGTATCGTCTTTGCACATTCTTCTTCACTTGTCCAGTAACCCTTAAAAATAGAAGAAATCTTTTCCTGAATCTTTGATGGAATAGTATATGATCCTTGTTCGTTTAATTCTTTCATCATGTTAGCGACAAAAGAATCATCATTATCACTCATGATGAATAATAATCTTTCAAGATTGCTTGAAATCAGAATGTCCATGGAAGGTGACATTGTTGGAATGAATGGGCGATGAATGGAATATGTACCTGTATTTAAGAAATCTGTTAAAACATTATTTGAATTAGAAGCACAGATTAACTGATTTACTGGCAACCCTGTACGATATGCTAGATAACCAGCTAAGATATCGCCAAAGTTTCCTGTAGGAACGACAAAATTTACAGGATCTCCACACTGGATTGCGCCGTCTTTTACAAGTTTACAGTAAGAAGAATAGTAATAGACAACTTGTGGAATTAATCTACCTACATTGATAGAGTTGGCAGAGGAAATTGTTACGTTATGTAAAGATGCAAGTACTTGTGGATCTTGTGTTGCTTCTTTAACCATTCTTTGACAATCGTCAAAGTTTCCTTTGACCGCGATGACTTCAACGTTATCTCCAGTGGCTGTCTGCATTTGTTTCTTCTGTACTTGAGAAACGCCAACTTCTGGATAGAAGACTGTAATTGCGGTATGTTTTACATCTGCAAATCCGCTTAATGCAGCTTTTCCTGTATCGCCTGAAGTAGCAGTTAAAATGGATATCGTATCATGACGATTTTCTTTGTTGTAGGACTGAATCAATAAATGCGGAAGCAATGTCAAAGCAATATCTTTGAATGCACTTGTAGGACCATGATAAAGTTCCATTAAGTATGCATCTTCTATTTTATGCAGTGGAACGATTTCTTCTGTATCAAATTTATTGTCATATGCCTGATTTACGGAGGAAGAAATTTCTTCTTCTGTAAAGTCGTCTAAAAAAGCATGAATGACTTTTGTGGCAATCTGCTGGTATGACAAATTTGTTAACTCATCTACATTGATATGAATGTTAATGTTTTCTGGTGTGAAAAGACCACCATCTTTTGCTAGACCTTGAATAATTGCGTTATGACTTTCAACAATTTCATTTTTATTTCTGCTGCTTACATATTTCATACGATTCGCTCCTTGTAATAAACACTTTGATATGATACTATGTTCGCGTTCTTAATACAAGTGTTTTTAAAATAGGTACACTGAATGGAGGAAATATGAAGATTGGATTACTTGGACATGGTGTTGTTGGAAGTGGTGTTAGAAAAATTATTGATGAAAAATTAACAGACGAAACAAAAAATCTAGAAATTACAAGAATTCTTGTGAAAGATACATCGGAAATTACAGACGTAAGAATGACAACAGATGTAAATGACATTCTTCTGGATCCTTCTATTGATGTTGTAGTGGAATGTATGGGTGGTATTGAACCAGCACGTAAGTATGCTTTGGAAGCGTTAGAGCACGGAAAGCATTTTGTAACTTCAAATAAAAAAATGTTTGCTTCCTCTATTTTAGAACTTCAGGAATGCGCAGAAAGAAATCATGTGAGCCTGCATTATGAAGCGACTTGTGGCGGTGGCATTCCGTGGATTGCAAATATTGATCGCTGTAAAAGAGTTGATACAATTGATTCTTTGAAAGGTATTTTTAATGGTACAACAAACTATATTCTTTCACGTATGTACCATGAGAATCAGGATTTTGCCTCTATGTTAAAAGAAGCACAGGATTTAGGATATGCAGAAAAAGATCCAACAGATGATATTGATGGATATGACATTCGCTATAAGACAATGATCAGTATTTTAAAAGCATTTGGAAAACGTGTTAATTTAGAAGATATTCCGATGTTTGGGATTCGCTATATTGATGCGAGTGATTTGAAGTACTGCAAAGAAAATGGATATGTTGTAAAGATGATTGGACGTGCAGAAAGAAATGGTGATGTTGTATCTAGTTCTGTAATGCCAATGTTTGTGAAAAAAGATGATGTATTTGCTTCTATTCCTTTGAATTTTAATGCGATTGCATCGAATTCGAAAACACTTGGGAAAGCGGTTTATATTGGACAAGGTGCGGGTTCTTTACCGACAGCACATGCAGTTGTGCAGGACATTATTGATATTGAAAAATCACAGAGTATGGAAATGCAATTTGAAGATGGAATGATCAATAATGAAAATGTTAAAGGCATTTATTATATTCGTTCTAAAAATATGGAAGTTTTTCAGGATATTATGGATGGCGAAGTTACAAAGAAAGTTCGTTTATTAGAAGTATTAGATCGTATGAAAAAGGCAAATGATAAAGAAGCATTTATTGCGGAGGTGGAAGCATGATCAAGGTTACAAAATTTGGTGGTTCATCTGTTGCGAATGCGAAGCAATTTGCTAAAGTGAAACATATTATTGATAGTGATCCTTCTAGAAAGTTCATTGTTACAAGCGCATGTGGAAAAGAGAGTCACGAAGATCATAAAGTTACAGATCTTCTGTATTTGATTCAGGCACATATTAAATATGGTGTTTCTTATGAAAGCCTGTTTGATATGATCGTGAAAAAATATAAAAGTATTCAGGAAGAGCTGCATTTGCATGTGAATCTAGATGAAGAGTTTTTCAGGATTCGTAAAATCATTCAAAATGATGATTCTCCTGATTATCTTGTTTCTCGTGGTGAGTATTTAACTGGAAAGCTTTTAGCAGAATATTTGGGTGCTAAATTTGTTGATGCGGCAGATGTTATCATGTTTCATTATGATGGAACAATTGATATGAAACGTACAAGTGAAAAACTGATGCAGTATGTACAAGGCAGTGAAAAAATTCTGATTCCTGGTTTCTATGGTGCAACGCCAAATGGCACAATCAAAGTCATGAGTCGTGGAGGTTCTGATATCACAGGTGCAGTACTCGCAAATATTGTAGATGCAGATGTTTATGAAAACTGGACGGATGTATCTGGGTTCATGGTTGTTGATCCTAGAATTATTCCAAATCCAATTTCAATTTCAAGAATTACATATTCAGAACTGAGAGAAATGAGTTACATGGGAGCAAATGTTCTGCATGATGATTCTGTTTTCCCTGTGAGAGAAAAGAATATCCCAATCAATATTCGTAATACCAATGAACCGGATCATCCAGGAACAATGATTATGGAAGACTGCAGTGAAATGGATAAAGTAGATCCGCCACATGCAATTACAGGAATTACGGGCAGAAAAAACTATACGGTTATTTCTTTGACGAAAGCACATAGCAGTGCTGAAATTGGTTTTTTAAGAAAAGTATTACAGATCTTTGAGAAGTATAATGTTTCGATTGAAGCTGTCCCTGTAACAGTGGATACGTACAGTATTGTTGTACAGACGCATTTGATTAACCATTGTCTGTATGAAATTATTGGGGAATTGAAGGAAACAGTACATCCAGAAGATATTCGTGTGGAAGATCATCAGGCAATGATTGCGGTCGTTGGCAGAGAAATGAAGCAGCGTGCTGGTATTTCTGGTCAGTTATTGAGTGAATTTGGCAGAAACAAGATCAATATTCGTACGATTTCTCAATCATCTTATGAGTTAACAATTATGATTGGTGTTTCGGATAATGATTTTGAGAAGTCAATTAAAGCAATATATGAAAAATTTGTTGCGGAGGAGAAGAAACAATGAGAATAGGTATTGTTGGTGCGACAGGTGCTGTTGGCAGACAAATGATCACTTGCCTGGAAGAAAGAAAAATTGATGTTGAAGAATTGCGCTTGTTTGCTTCTTCTAGATCTGCCGGCAAAAAAATTCCATATTTGAATCAAGAAATGACAATTCAGGAAGTTTCGGTGGGCTGTTTTGATGGTTTGGATTATGTGCTTGGTGCAGTTAGTAATGCATTGAGTAAAGAATATCGTCCTATGATTGAAAAGGCGGGTGCGGTATATATTGATAATAGTTCTGCATTCCGCATGGAAGATGATGTTCCTTTAGTTGTTCCACAAATTAATGGTGAAGATGCATTGAAGCATCATGGAACGATTGCGAATCCTAACTGCTCTACGATCATTACATTGATGGCATTGGCTCCCATTTGCAGACTGTCTAAGATTAAGTCAATCAATGCTTGTACATACCAGGCAGTCAGTGGTGCTGGAATGCATGGGATTGAAGAGCTGGAAAATCAATGTGAAGCAATTCGAAATCATGAAGAAGTTGAAGTGCACACATTCTCTTCACAGATTGCCTATAACGTGATTGCGGATATTGGAAGTATGCTGGAGAATGGCTATACAACAGAAGAAATGAAAATGCAAAATGAAGGAAGAAAGATTCTGCATTTGCCTGAATTGAAAGTGACATGTACATGCGTGAGAGTTCCTGTATATCGTTCACATTCAATTTCTGCAACGGTTGTTTGTGAGAATCATGTTTCTATTGCAGAAGCTGAAAAAGCAATTGATGCATTTGATGGGGATGTTTTATATAAAGGTGTTCCTACACCTTTATTGACAACAGATCAGGATCTTGTATATGTTGGCAGGATCAGAGAAGATCTGACAAATGAGAATGGACTTGTTATATGGTGCTGTGGTGATCAGATTCGAAAAGGTGCGGCAAGTAACGCTGTTGAAATAATGGAATATCTGATGAAGCATGAATGTGTTACAATATTGTAATATAAAGGAGAAAAAAATATGTCTCGTAAGTCAATATTAGCTTTTTCAGCTATTGCTTTAGCAGCAGCATCCGCTTTAGCAGCGTATACATTAAAGAAATCCAAGAAAGCACAAGAGAACGAAGATGATGATGAAATTCACTTCATTAAGATTGAAGATGGTGATGTAGATGAGAAGAAAGTCAATCCATCTTTTGAAGAAAAGAGCGATGAAGTAAAAGAAGTTGCTTCTGTGTATCCATATCTGGATTTGGATTTTATTGAGAAGATTTTAAATAAAAATGATGAATTTAACAGCAGCTATGAAGAGGATTCACTTGTTACTGTAATGCATCATGTTCGTTTTGCGATTGCTGAAGAAAGAAAAGCATTTGAAGAAATCATGGGACTGAGTGGATATGAGACAACAACACAGGATGACAAGGTTGTCGCAACACGTAAGTTCTTTACACAGCCTGGTGCAATCATTTCAGATATCTTGAATGTTGCAAATCAGACAAATGCATTACAAGGTGTATACGAAAAATATGATATTCGATAAGATACAATGATGAATTGTATCTTTTTGTTTGGTACAATAGAACAACAAGAGGTGAAGCATGGAAGAAAAAGAAATCATTGAAGAAGAAAATAAACCATCCGAAAAAAAGCCGGCAGATGGTAATTTTATGAAAATTATTTTATTGCTGGCGATGGTGTTTGTGGTTATGTATATGGTATTTGGAAAAGGAAAGAACGATGATGCGTGCATTGTTGTTTCACAATCGCCATTTGGACAATCACAAAAGCAGGTCTGGATCGATCTGGAAAATAAACTGCAGGCAAAAGGTGTTGCGGGATTTGATTTAGAAGTTCCTGAAGTACTGGAACAAACATATACAAATGTATCTTATCGAGCTTTCTCATATCAAATTTCTGAAGTGACATTTCATGATGATAATGGTGAGGATGTTATCCGTATTGATAAGGCAAAATTCTGTGGAAAAGATATTCTGACAACAGATGATAACTCATATACGAATATTCAGAAAGTTACGATTGATGGAAAAGATGTGAAAGAACGTGGAAATGGGGATAAATATTCTGCAATTTCATGGGTGGATGGTGAATATTCTTATGGTATTACAGCTTACAATGGTGGTATCGATGAAGCTACGATTGAAAAATATATTTCTGAAATAAAATAACAATTATAAAATATGATTGAGCATCTGAAACACTTAGTTGATGGTGAAGTATTCAATGGTGGTAAAAGTATACAATCTGTGGATGGAGTTATCAAATGAAAAGAATTATTGATATTTGCTTTGATTACAACTATAAAGAATTGGTTGAACATGGATACAGAGAAAAAGGTATTTTAGATTTTCATGTTGTGGATTGTCCGATTCATTTTGAATATGGTTTATTAAAACCGTTTACAAAAGAACATATGATAGAAAATTTGAAAAAATACTACTCCAGCCAATGGCCACTTACGAAAGATATCATTGCTGGATGGGAATGTGATATAGATAATTATTTTGATTCACTTGAAAACGCGAAAGAAATCCGATTCTGGATATCTAATACTGTAAATAATATTGTTGGTTTAGAAATTACCTGTACAATACTAAAAGAACAGATTCCGACTTATGTTTGTTTTTTACCACGTTTGGATTTAACAGATCTTAACATCGATATTTTTTCTGATTTAGATAGGAAGGTAAATTACTATCTTTCTATGAAAAAAATGTTGCCTGTTGGTTTGTCAGCATTCAAAAAGAATGGGGAAAAGCTGTTAAATGAGAATAAAGAATTACGCATTATCCATGATAATCAGATACATTCTGTTGATGGAGATTACTTTGATTCAGAATTTTATAAAGTGATCAATAGTGGATGTACAAGCTGGGAAGATTTTATTGAAAAATCTCCTGACTATCTCATTCAGAATCAACAATGGATTTGCGGTTGGATCTACATTCGTTATAGAGTGCACGAGCTTAAAAAAGAATGGAAGTAATAGTGGTACATAAAAGGAAAACTATTATTTGCAATGTAATTAAGTTAAGGCAAATAAGAAGTCATTAAAATAAAATATTTGTCATGTAACCCCTGGATGTAGAGCTACATCCAGGGGTTCTATCACATTTCAATTAGAATTGATGATTTTCAAACTTGACAAAAAGGAAAAATGATTCACTTTAGAAAAATTTTCCTGCGACTCGAATATGAAATATCATCAGTGTGACGCTATGATGCTTATATGTTGAATGGAACAGATGATTTAGGTTTCATATTGCGTTGACATTTTTATCTGGTCTTACTGTGGCCAGAAATTTTTTTACTCATTTTAATGTGATTTCAATGACAGTATCAATTGGATCTGGACATTGATGTGCTAATGTATCGATGTTTAAGAATGTGTATTCTGGATAGCTTTCAGCATTCCATGGTGTTTGAATCTTGATTTCTGATCCATCTGATAATCTTCTGACTTTCAAGATTTTATCCTTTGGAATGTGTACTGGAATATCGAAGACACTTTCATCTAATACGTGTGCGTAGATGATATTTCCTTTTTGTGTATATCTTCCCCATTCTGGTTTTTCTAGGTCACATTTTTTACATCCATAGATTGAAGCTTGATTGTATTTCATCCATTCTCCAATTTCATGAAGAATTTTTCTGGATTGTGATGGGAAACAGCCTCTTGCATCTGGGCCAACATTGCAGATCAGATTGCCGGATTTGCTGACGCATTCAACGAGTGTTCTGATGATGAGTTTTGCTGATTTGTAATTTGTATCTTTGGAACAATATCCCCAGTGTTCATTCATAGTTAGACATGCTTCCCAAGGGATTGGATCACCTTTGACATTTGTAATACCTGTTGGTGGAATCATTTGTTCAGGAGAAGTAAAGTCACCTGCAGTAAAACTAGGATGTTCTTCTCTGATTGTTCCTTGATAAATGCCATCTCCTTCTAGACGATTGTCAATAATCATATCAGGCTGGTATTCTCTTGCCATGGAAACAATCTTATTGGCATCCCATGTATCTTTTCTCATATTCCCATAAGAAAAATCAAACCACATAATATCCAGCTTTCCATATTCCGTTAGTAATTCTTTGATTTGTGTATGCATGTAGTCTAGATATCTTGAAAAATCTCTGTTTTCATTTGAACATTCAGGATGATTTCTCATTGGATGATGTAAATCTTGATAGTGTGGATAGTCTGGGTGATGCCAGTCTAGTAATGAATAATAAAGTCCTGCTTTTAATCCTTCATTGCGGAAAGCTTCCAAGAACTCTTTGATATAGTCTCTGTCTGATTTCCATGTTGTTGTTTTCGTGTTGAAAAGGCAATAACCATCATGGTGTTTTGCGGTCATGACTGCATATTTCATGCCTGCTTCTTTTGCATCTTTTGCCCATTGTTTTGGATTGAATAAATCTGGATTGAATTCTGAGGCATATGGAATATAGTCTTCTTCTTTCATTTCTTCATTATTTCTTACCCATTCTCCTCTAGCGGGGATTGCATATAGCCCCCAATGTAAAAATAAACCGAATCGATCGTGCTGAAATTGTTGGATATTCATTTTGTTCCTCCGTTGAATATGTACTGTTTTTCTTAGATATATTATACTATCGAAAAAGGCATAATTATGGTATAATGTGCGAGTTTTTGGAAGGTGATTATGATTAAAGCAATTATATTAGATTTTGCGAGTGGAATGATAGCCGCAAAAGGTCAGGATTATTCAGAACTGATTAGTGAAGTTATTAAAAATAGTAATTTTAAAACAGAAGAAGAAGTAGTTGCATTTTATAAAGAAGAATTGACAGCTTTAGAAGCTGTATCTCAAGGTGAGAATTTCATGACAATGGATGAAATGGAAGACAAGATCATTACATCTGCAATTGACAAATACAACTTGAAGAAAGATCGTAAACAGATTCATACACTTTTACAGAATTTCTGGATGTATGCACCAATTCATGATGATGTGAAAGAATTTTTTGCGAAATGTACATTACCTGTATACATTCTTACAAATCATTCAGAAGATTATATTCATGTCGTTACTAGAAGAAATAATCTTCATCCATTTGGAATTTTGAGTGCTGAAAATGTTGGGGTAAGTAAACCATCTCCTGCATTTTATGCAAAGGCATCTGAGATGACTTCTTATAAAAATGAAGAAGTATTATATGTATCTTGTGATCTTGAAACAAATGTTATGGAAGCAAATGATGCTGGAATTCATGCGGTATTGTTAGACCGTAAGAGATTACATCGTGATGCAAAGTGTGATCGCATTAGAAGTTTAGTTGAACTTTTAGTCAACTTAAATCAATAAAAAAGAGGCGTATATGGCAATTCTAGAAGTGAAAGATTTAAATTTTTCATATGAAGAAGAGGGAAAGACGATTGACAACGTCTCTTTTTCAGTTGAAGAGGGTAGTTATACAACAATTGTTGGACATAATGGCAGTGGTAAATCTACAATTGCGAAATTGATCATGGGCCTGCTTGAGAGTGCGAGTGGAACGATTACGATTGACGGTATTGCATTGAACAATGAAAATCTGGCAAAGATTCGTTCTCGTATTGGTATTGTTTTTCAAAATCCAGATAATCAGTTTATTGGTGCGACTGTGCGTGATGATATTGCATTTGGACTGGAAAATCATTGTGTTGAACCATCTATGATGGATGAGATCATTGATACAAATGCTGCGCTTGTTAAAATGAGTGATTTTATGGATCAGGAACCTACGCATTTAAGTGGCGGCCAGAAACAGCGCGTTGCGATTGCTGGAGTATTAGCGATGAAACCAAAACTTTTAATCTTCGATGAAGCGACAAGTATGCTTGATCCAGATGGAAAAGATGAAATCAAAAAAGTAATTATGAAATTGCATAAGGAAAGTTCTTTGACAATTTTATCAATTACCCATGATATCGATGAAGTTGCCAGCTCTGACTATGTGGTTGCATTAGATCAGGGAAAAGTTGTACTGACAGGCACACCACAAGAAGTGTTCCAGCAGGAAAAGAAATTAAAAGAAATGAAACTGGATATTCCATTTTCTTTGAAAATAGCTGATGAATTGAAGAAAAGAGGAGTGACAGTAGATAGATGTATCACAATGGAAGGAATGGTGAATGAGCTATGCCGATTGCGTTCGAAAATGTAAGTCATACGTATAGTGCTGGTACACCATATGAATACCAGGCTTTAAGAAATATCAATCTAGAAATTACAGAAGGAAAAATGACCGCAATCATTGGTCAGACGGGTTCTGGAAAGAGTACTTTAGTGCAGCATTTGAATGCACTTTTATTACCAGATGCTGGAATTGTTCATATTTTAGATCGTGATATCAAAGCTGGTGAAAAAGCAAAGAAATTAAAGGCACTCAGAGGTGAAGTTGGACTTGTGTTCCAGTTCCCTGAATATCAATTGTTTGAAGAAACAATTATTAAGGACGTTGCATTTGGACCTAAGAATTTCGGATGTAATGAGGAAGAAGCAACGAAACGTGCAAAAGAAGCTTTGAAGCTTGTTGGTATGGATGAATCTTACTTTGAAAAGAGTCCTCTTGAATTATCTGGCGGACAGAAAAGAAGAGTTGCGATTGCGGGTATTCTTGCGATGGATCCTAAGGTTCTTGTTCTGGATGAGCCAACAGCTGGTCTGGATCCAGCTGGTACTGCTTCCATGATGGCTTTATTTTCTAAGTTGAATAAAGAAATGCATAAGACAGTATTGATGGTTACACATGACATGGAGAATGTGTATACGTATTGTGATGATGTTGTTGTTTTGGAAAAAGGACAGGTAAAGCTTCATGGTACAGCACGTGAATTCTTCTCTGATCCAAAGAAGTGTAGAGAATTAAATATTTTGCCGCCATATATTGTTCGCATGAAAGAAATGTTGAATGAAAAAGGTTTTGATATTCCTGAAAGTGTTGTAAATATGAAAGAACTGGCAGATTATATCGCAAAGGAGGTAAAGTAAGATGGGTAATTTTACACTTGGTCGTTACTTGCCTTTAGATTCACCAATTCATAAGCTGGATCCTCGTGCAAAGATCATGGCAATGCTGCTGTTGCTGATTACAATCTTTTTCCCTGCAGGATGGATTGGCTATGGCGTGATATTTGTATGTGTATCTGTTGTTATCATATTATCAAAGCTTTCTGTTTCTTTTATCTGGAAAGCTATGAAGCCAATGTTGTTTATGCTTTTCTTTCTGCTTGTGATTAATGCTTTGGTATTGAAAACAGGTACAGTATTGTTTACGATTGGCAACTGGTCATTGTATTCCGATGCAATTTTCCAGACATTATATATTGCGGTAAGACTGCTTCTGATGATCATGATTACAACATGTCTAACAGCTACAACGAAACCATTGGAAATGACATTGGGAATTGAAGATCTATTGAGTCCCTTTCAGAAGATTGGTTTACCATCTCATGAAATTGCGATGCTGATCAGTATTGCATTGCGTTTTATTCCGGATTTGATTGATGAAACGGCACGTATTATCAAAGCACAGGAATCTAGAGGTGTGGATATGAAGGAAGGAAAACTGATGGAAAGAGTGATGGCAATTCTTTCTTTGATTGTTCCTTTATTTGTGTCTGCGTTCCAAAGAGCTGAAGATCTTGCTAATGCAATGGAAGCAAGAGGATATGCACCTGGTTTGCCTAGAACACGTTACAAGCAATTGGAAATGAAGAAACAAGACTGGTTCTTGTTGGCTTGCTGCGGGGTATTAATGGGTGTCATTATCTGGATTGCGTGGTTTCGATGAGATATAAATGTGTTGTTTCCTATGTGGGAGACCATTATGAAGGATGGCAATCTCAAACACGTGGAACTTCAGTGCAGGAACAAATTGAAAAAGTTTTAGAAAAAATCGCACAGACAAAAATCACAATTACTGCTTCTGGCAGAACAGATGCGGGAGTGAATGCACGTGGACAGGTATTCATGTTTGATTGTGAAAGAAATATGAATGCGAGAAAATGGATGGGAGCAATCAATGCATTTCTCCCGGACGATATTCATATCTTAAGTGTTGAAGAAAAGGATTCTATCTTTCATGCAAGATTTAATGTTCGCTATAAAACATATACATATAGAATTAATAATGGTCCTTATGATGTGTTTTCTAGAGAGTACGCGTGTCAGTTTCCATATCCTTTGGATATAGAAAAAATGAATGCATGTATTCAATTGTTTCAAGGAACACATGATTTTACTTCATTTAATTCTTCGTCTTTAGCGGAATATCCTATACAGGTACGTTCTATTTATGATGTGTCTTGTAAAAAAGATGGAAACATGATTTCTTTGACATTTACTGGAAAAGGTTTTCTAAGGTATCAAGTTAGAATGATGTCTGCCGCTATCTTAGATGTTGGCAGAGGAAAGAAAACGATTCAGGATGTGAAAGAAATGCTGGAAGCAAAGGATCGTTCAGTGAAAAGGCATAATGCTCCAGCAAATGGATTGACATTGGAATATGTGGATTATTTTGAAATGGTCGCATTGAATGAGAATATTCAAATTCGAGAATTTCTAAGAGGTGATCAACTATGCAGCGATGCATGGGATATCGAAGAAATTGAGAAAAGAGTGAGAAATAAAGAGTTTCCATATGCTTATGCAGTCTGTACAAGAAACAACCAGGAGATGAAAGGCTGTCTTGTTGTGGAGCAGGGAAAAGCATGTATTTATCTCTATGATATGAATGATCAAAAATATGTTGAAGAAGTGAAGGATCAAATCATTTCTAAACTGAAAACATGGAATATTGAATATTTTGAATGTATTCCATACGATCATGCAAAAAACTATTTAAAAACAGAAAAAAAAGATTGACTTTATAGCCTCGGACTACTAGAATCAAACATGGCACTCCATGCCAAAAATGTAGCCCCGGTAAAGTTACATTTTCAGTAAAGGAGAAAAAAAGATTATGCGTCAAACAACGATGTTAAAGCCAAGCGAAGTTGTCCGTACATGGTATGTAGTTGATGCTACAGATGCTACACTCGGACGTCTTTCAACAAAAGTAGCTACAGTATTAAGAGGTAAACACAAGCCAACTTACACACCTAACGTTGACTGCGGTGACTATGTTATCGTAATCAATGCTGACAAGGTTAAGATTTCTGGCGACCAGGATTTCAAGAAATTCTACTATTCACATTCACAGTGGCCAAATGGTTTACGTGTTAGATCCACAAAGGTTATGCGTGAACAGTATACAGTTGAATGGGTAGAAAAGGCAATCAAGGGTATGCTCCCTCATACTAAGCTCGGTGATGTTCAGCGTAAGCATGTATTTGTTTATGAAGGACCTGATCACCCACATGCAGCTCAGAAGCCAGTTGAGCTCAAGGTTAAGTAAGGAGGAATAAAAGACAATGCCAACAAAGAAGAAGACAGTTAGCTACGCCGGAACAGGACGTAGAAAGAAGTCTGTTGCCCGTGTTTTTATGACTCCGGGAACAGGTAACATCACAGTCAATGGACGTACATTAGAAGAATACCTTCCACAGGCTACTCTTCGTATGGAAGTTAATGCTCCATTAGTACTTACAGAGACAAAAGATCAGTTTGATATCAAGATCAACGTATACGGCGGTGGTTATACAGGCCAGGCCGGTGCAATGAGACACGGTATCGCTCGTGCTTTACTTGAAGCTAGTGCTGATTACAGACCAGTTCTTAAGAAGGCTGGATTCCTCACACGTGATTCTCGTATGAAGGAAAGAAAGAAGTACGGCTTAAAGGGTGCAAGAAGAGCACCACAGTTCTCCAAGCGTTAATTTATTCAGTTTGGAAATCAGGAAAAGTCCCATATTTTGGGGCTTTTTTTGTACCTTGCTGAAGGGGATTTGCTGCAAGTTGCAGCAAAACATGTAGCAAATTCTCACCAATTCTGTGGTAGCTTTAAATTATTCGAAAAACAGAATAATATCAATAAATAAAGAATGTTATAATTTGTTAAAAACACAAGTTGTTTAGCATTTTCTAAAAGAAATGAGGTAAATTCTGATGAAATATGAAAATGATTTAATTGATTTGTTTGTAAAATGCAAAGATGCAGAAATGAAAAAAAAGGTATTAGAAGCTATAAAAAAATATGCAAAATGGGAAAATTATACTTCTGTTGCACTGAGAGGTTGGAGTTCTTTAAATAGAGAGCAACTAGAAAATGTACTTTACAATGAAAATAACTTTTCAAAAAATGAAGTACAAGTTATTAACGCAAATTTGGAATTGTTTAGGATAGGTTAATGATTAGAAAATAAATAGGTAATATTATGCTGATGAAATTAATTGTTTGTAGCATTCCAACCTTTATCTTTCTGATGATTAGTGTGAATGCTCGCAAAGAAACAAAAGCAGTATACTTCTTCAATTTTACAAAACGACCAATTGTAGATAATGTACAAAGATTTAATCTTGCAATCTCTAATTTGTGGATTGCTGCAGCTTGTATATTGGAACTGGCATGTGTTTTTGCATTGTTTTGTATACCAGATTCATCCGTCTTTGTGTTCATGACTTTTGCAGAAATAGTGCTTATTCTTGGTGTGGTTGCTTCATATTTCAAAATTCAGAAAAATATATAAGAAATAGATAAATCGGAAGTTGAGGGATAAAATATGGAAGTTCATCTCCCAGCTGATATATAGTTAATAAAGAGAGGTGCATATGCTATGCCAGGTATACTCGTGGTTGAAGATGATGAAAATTTAAATCGTGGAATTACATTCTCACTGAAAAAATCCGGATATGAGGTTTTTTCAGCAGAATCAGTGAAAAAAGCGAAAAGAATTGCAAGTGATAATAATGTGGATGTTACCATTTGTGATGTGAATCTTCCGGATGGGAATGGACTGGAATTTGTAAGGTGGATGAGATGCAATTATAATACATACATTATTTGTCTTACAGCACTAGATCAGGAGATGGATCAGGTCATGGGATATGAAGCAGGGGCAGATGATTATATTACAAAGCCGTTTAGTCTTTCGGTACTTCTTTTGAAAATAGAAGCACATTTCCGCCGCAGACAGGAGAAAACGGAAGCCGGAAAGATGATTTCGGGAGATATCGTATTTATCGCAGGAGAAATGAAAGTCCTGATAAAGAGTCGTGAAATCAGTCTGACAAAAACGGAGTTGAAAATGCTGACTTTTTTTCTTCAGAATCCGAAACAGATTCTTTCAAAAACACAAATATTGGAAAATGTGTTTGATCTGGAAGGGGATTTTGTGGATGAAAATACAATCGCTGTCAATATCAGAAGACTCCGTGAGAAAATCGAAGACAATCCGGCTGCACCGGTCTATATAAAGAATATCAGAGGTCTTGGGTATATATGGAATCAGGAGGTAAGGCAGTGACAAAGAGATATCGCAAGAAGATTACAGTAGTGCTCTCCTTGGTATTACCTGTCATATTATTGTTTGCAATATTAAATTGCTTTACCACGTATGTGTTTTATGAAGATTATAAATATAAAATGAATCTTATGACAGAGATTGCTGCAAAGGAAGAATTTTCCGGGCTGGATGCTGTTTCGGAATTGCTTAAGGATAAGGATATTGAAAC
>OLPZ01001071.1_pt1 | contig 19359 bp, 38 predicted proteins | sample 1672711 | NCBI WGS metagenome assembly OLPZ01 (sample SAMEA3136716, study PRJEB25190) | human gut metagenome
ATTTTTTTTTTAATTGAATTAAGATAAAATAAAAAACCGACAAACTTTGTCGAATTGTGAATACTGGAGAAATAATTAGTGTTATTAAGTGCTGTAGAGATAATTTAATTATAAGATATATTATACAGTTTATATGATACAGAAAAACGTATATAATAAGCATGATGAAAAATGTCGAATTATTGTATATAAATTAAATAACCGAGTAGGTATAGCTATAAAAGTATAGCCGTATCTACTTTTTATTTTAATAAAGGTTATACGGAAAACTGTATCATAAAACTGTAATCAGTAATTTATTTTAATATTTTTTATTTAAGTTGTAACGAGCAGATAAAAAAAATCGTATTACCTTTTAAAAAACACATTGGAGGTACTTTATGAAAAACCTAAACACACAAAAGATTATTACTGAGAGAGTGGTTGAATACAAGAGAACAGGGGGGACTGTAAAAACCTGTATATACAATGAAATTTTTAATATGTTAACTCCTACTATAGAAAAGAGAGCTGTAAATTTTATAAAATCTACTAACAAAAATACTTTACTAGTTGATATTGAGGAGTATATATCAGTAGCATTATTTGAGGGACTACATAAAGCTATAGAGAGCTATGACATAGAGAAGAATGATAATTTTATCCCTTATTTATACCGTTGTGTAGACAATGCTTTAAAGAGCCAAGTAGGTAAGGATTGCGCTGATAAGAGAATAGTAAACGAGCAAGCAATTACATACACAGGGCTGGTGGCTATGCTAGGAGGTCAGGACTTATCCGATTTAGATAGGCTGGATACTTTTGTATCTGAGGATACAGCTATAGAAAGATTAATTAATACAACTGAGGAGCCTGAAATGGTTAAGGAGTTTAGAAAAGCTAAGGGAGACCTAAAAGCTGACGTTATATTATGCTATACACTAGAGGAGGACTTACAACAAAAGGCTATTTGTGAGGTCTATGGTGAGACTGAATATGAGGGTAAGGTAAAAGTTAGGGCTTGTAGAGTTAGAAAAGAATTTAAAGAATTTTTATTAAGTTGTAACGGAAAGTAAAGAGATTAAGTATTACATAGTGTAAGTTAAATAAATAAAAAACAGGAGGAGATTAATTTTGATATTGGAAAGAAATGGAGAACACTTAGGGACTGTAGGAGAAAAAACAAACTACAGAACTGTCCACGGAGAAGATATACACGTAGGGGACATGGTTAAAGCTGGAATTATGGGAGGACTTATTACAGTAGTTGAGCCTATGGTAAAAGGGGACAACGGATTAGGAGAAGAAAAAGCTTTTGTAATGGGTATAGAAATGACTTGTAACGACGCTGAGGGAACTGTAGAAGGAGCTAAGATATTAGAAATAGTTAAGCCTTACACAGCTTTAGAGCTAGGGGAAAAACTAGGAAGGTGCGACGTGGTTGTATCTGATAAGGAAATTGAAAAAGAGAAAACAACTAAGGACGCTGGCGAGGAGTTAGCTTATAAAATATTCTTTGGAATAATTGATAAGGCTATCAAAGATTTAAAAGAGGCTAACAAAGATTATCACGGCTTAGAGTTTATTAAAACGGTATTAACTGAGGGAGGACTTAGATAGTGGCTATAGTAAATAGTAAATCAGGATTAACAGTCTCAGTTAATATTGAGACAGGTAGTGAGTTTAATGTAGCAGAGCAAGTTAAAAACAGAGTAGAGAAAGCATTACAACAAGTGGTAAATGAGTGTTCTACAGAGTTTTATAGAAATATAAAAGCAGATATAAAGATAACATTAGAATAGTTAACAGGAGGAAATAGGTAGTAATGGATAAGAAGGATAATAAGAAAGTTAAAAAACCATTAGTCTACTCACCTTTAATGGTATCAATAAAAGAATTAACAGGGGGAACAAAATAATATGAGTATGTTTACTGCAAGAGGAGCAGACGCTAAGGCTAACGCTCAAAAAGAGAAAATGGATTTATCAAAGGTATATTACAGATTTAAGTCAGGGGAAAGTGCTAAGGTCAGAGTATTAGGATTAGTAGACTATGTAGAGTACAAAGCTCATAGCTCATTTACTCACAAGGTTTATACTCAGCCATGTGTAGGAGTAACTGGTAAAGAGTGTCCTTTATGTGTAGCTAGTAAATCAGGTATAGAAGGGTTTGAGGAGCTATACGCTAAGAAAAGATACGTATTTGTATTCGGAGATTTAGAAACTGGTACATTAAAAGCTGTGGACGTATCTAAAAATCAAGCTAAGAAGTTAATAGCTGATATAGAAGAATATGCAGACGATATTAATGATATAGCATTTAACTTAAAGAGAACAGGAGAAAAGACAGATACTACATTTAGTTTAAATCCTATCTTGAAATTAAAAGGAGACGACGCTGAGAAGTTTGAGGCTCTAGCAGGATTAGAAGTTACAGACCAATATTTTAACGACGTATTAGTACCTAGAAGTTACGATATGCAAGTAGAAATATTAAAAGAGGCTGGCTATCCAGTTGAGGAATATTTTGAAGTAAAAGAGACAGCTAATGATACAGCTGTAGAAGGAACAGAAGAAAACTTTTAAGCTGTCCCTCCAGCTGGTGGAGGTTATGCTTAATTGATAATATGGGTACCCAAGGGGACTGGCCACGGCTGGTCCCTTTTTTTTATTTGGTAACAAAGACGACTAAAAAACAGTATTACTATATGTAAATAAATTAGAACAGAGGAGGAGATATTATGAGCTTATTTAGCAGGGAAAAGGCTCAGAAATTAAGAGAAAGGGTAATTGATAAAGAAAGTGAGAGAGGACAGAGGTTAGCTGGTGGCTTATGGAATATGTTTAATGAGTTACACTCTATGGACTACTACGAGGATAAAGAGATAGAGGAGCTGTTACTAAAACAGAAACAGCATGAGGTAGAGGTAATGGACTTCTTTAAGACACTACCAAAGGACGTAGTAACATTTAGTCCCTCAGGAGCTGGGAAATGCAGGAGAGAGCTGGTATATAAGGCTAATAGGACTAAAAAGGATATAATACAAAAGTACCCATATCAAAGACGTTGGACTAGAAATAGTACAGCCGTACACGGTGCCGTACAAACAGACCTGCTATATGCAGAGAAGAAATTAGCTAAGCCTATATTTACCGTAGCTAGAATGAAGGGTACTGGACTTCCAGCGTGGGAGAGTAACTTAAAGACAGTTAAAAGAATATCCCATAAAGGTGTAGACTTTGCAGTATACGGAATGATGGACGGGGTATTAATTTATACGCCTGACGGCAGTAAGATAGGCTTTGAGTTTAAGACTAAGAGTACTACGATAGGTACTGTAGGTCATTACAAAATGAAGGACGCTGGGGCTGACCATAAGTTACAATGTGTAGCATACTCTATATTGTTTGGTATTGACGAGTATATTATCACTTATGAAAGTGTAGCTAAAGACGGCTGGACTAAGGGTGAGGAGGCTAAGCCTGACCTGAGAACTTTTTATCATAAGGTAACTGAGGAGGATAGGCAGGGGCTACTAGATAAGTGGGCTGAGACGGCTAAGGCTTATTATGAGAAGGAGCTACCTGAGAGAGAAGTAGATAAATGTATTTTCTGTCCTTATAAGACTGTTTGTGAGGTGGCTGATAATGAGTAATAAGATATTTATAGAAAATACTGAGGACTTAATAGGGCTTATTGGTGGTTACGATACAGAGGACTACAAGGTAATAGAAGAAGGGGACTGGGTATCTAGTGGTAAATATGAAGAAAAAGAGTGCATTATACAGGATATTAATACAGGTAAATATTATAGAATATTTGCAGATAGAACAGGCTCTTATTATTCAGATTACTATTACAACTATTATTCTGAGGCTGTGGAAGTTGAACAGATAGAAAAGGTAATTACCTGCTGGGAGGTAGTGTCTAATGAGTAATAAGATATTAGCAATGGACTTATCTTTAAACCTACCAGCTATGGCAGTATTAGAGATAAGGGACGGTAGAGCGTGGATAGTTGATACCTACTATGTAGATAATAAGAAAAGGACAAAGGCTACTACAGCTGAGAAGTTATCTAACATAGCCGATACATTAGAGACAATATCTGAGACACATAAAGATATAACTCATATAGTTAGAGAAAAAGGTTTTTCTAGGTTTGCTAATACCACTCAGTTATTATTTAGGGTAGTTGGTGTATCAGACCTAGCAGGAGTTAAATTATTTAGCTGTAGGGATATTGAGGAGCTGACACCTACTACAGTTAAAAGGTTTGTAGCTGGTAATGGTAAAGCTGATAAGGAAGAAGTAGAGGACGGAGTAAGGGAGTTATTAGCTCCTGAACAAAGAGAATATAAATTCTATAGCGACGACGTATCTGACGCTGTAGCTGTAGGACTAGCCTACTATATTAAAAGGGGATTATTAAAATAATTGGAGGTATAATATGACATTTGATAATATATTAGCAGATTTAAAATTAGGTAGAAAAGTAATGAGAAAGGGCTGGAACGGTAAGGGAATGTATATTTATTATGTACCAGCTCAGAGCTATCCAGCCGTAACAGAAATAGCTAAAAAGGAGTTTGGGACTATGGTACCTTATGGGGCTTATATAGCTATGAAAACGGCTCAGGGAAACGTGGTACCATGGTTAGCAAGTCAAACAGATATTTTAGCTGAGGACTGGGTACTGATTTAATTACAAAAGGGACTACTAAAATAGTGGTCTCTTTTTTTTATTATTGTAACGATAAATAATATTACTCAGTATTACTCTATGTAAGTAATTTAATAGGAGGTTAAATATGGAGGTTAAAATTGATGTTAATCAGCAACAAATAAGCAGAGGGGATATAGTTCGTTATGCAGGTAGAAACTGTATAGTAGTTGAAGAAAGGTTTACTCCAAGCTGTATGCTAATTAATTTAGAAACAGGGGTAGTAATTGAAGGATATAGTAACATTGTTGAATTAAGAAAAGTGCGCGACATAACATTACTGGCTAAGTTAGACGAGGTAGTATTAAACAAGAAAAAGCAGGAGGTACCGTTTTAATGTTTGGCAAGTTGACTGTAAATACTGGCTCAATGTACTCAGGGAAAAGCTCTGAGCTATTGAGACAAGGGGAGAGGCACCTACTAGCAGGTCATAAGGTAGTATTTATTAAGCCAGCGATAGACCTAAGATATGCTAAGGACGAGATAGTAACACATACAGGAGCTAAGGTTGAGGCTATTAGAGTTAGAGGAATAGATAATATAGCTGGTATGGCTCAGGTAGTGGAGGCTGACGTAATACTAATAGACGAGGTACAGTTTTTTGATAGCTGGTTATCTATACAGATAATGGAGCTAATAGCAAAAGGTAAGCATGTGTATTGTTCAGGCTTAGATATGGACTTTATGGGGGAGCCTTTTAGTTTAACAGCCGACCTAATGGCTAGGGCTGATGTAGTTAATAAGTTTAAGGCTGTATGTGCTGGTTGTGGAGCTGACGCTACATACTCGGGCAAGAACGCTAAGGCCAGTAAAAGAACTAGGATAGAGCTAGGAGCTAAGGAACTCTATATACCACTTTGTAGGGAGTGCTTTAACAAACAGAAGGAGACAGGTCAGGTATGCTAGAGATACAAGGGCTGAGAAATAAAGTAAATAATATAGAGGCTGAGCTTAAAGAACTAGGAGCTTTAACAATATCCGACAGCTTTTTTATATTAAAAGCAAGAACAGCAATTATACAAGCTGAGCTTATGTTAAATATTTTAGAGGAAAACTTAAAAGAATTAAGAAGAAAAGAGTTAGTTAGTGAGGAGTAGTTAATATATGAAAATTAAAAAGAGAGCTTTAAAAGTTGGGCAAAAAGTAGTATTAGTGGATAGAGTCCCTGACGGTGAAATAGTGGGAGGATATGTTGTTGAAATGAGAAGGTTGTTAGGAAAAGTAGCGACAATAAGAAAGGTGCATGAGGACCATTTTAAAATTTTAGAAGACATTGACGACTTTTTTTGGGATTATAAATTTATAAAAGAGATAAAGCCAGTTTCAAAAGTTCATAGTGTAAATGATTTTGTTTATGAGGATTACATTTTACCAGTCAGATATACTTTAGAAAAAGTAATTGAAAGTGGTAATGCTGTTATATGTTGGGTTGAGGACAATGAAACAATGAAAATGATAAAAACAGTTGCAAAATGTCAAGAAGGCGACAGATTTGACTTACATAAAGGTGTTGAAATCTGTATGTATAAAACATTAAGAAAGATTGCAGATAAGAATTTAAAGAGATTTTAATTAAGAGGAGTGTAGCCGTGGTGATAGTAGTAGGTGGAATGATAGGGCTAGGTAAGTCTAGTGTGGCTAAATTATTAGGGGAGAGATTAGGTACACAGGTATTTTATGAGAGTGTTGAGGATAATAAGATATTACCTTTATTCTATACAAGCTCTGAGGAAGAAATACAAGCTAAAAGATACCCATTTTTATTGCAATTATATTTCTTAGATACTAGATTTAAAAGTATTAAGGAGGCTCTAGTAGATGATAACAACGTGCTTGACAGGTCAATATATGAGGACTGGTATTTTGCTAAGGTTAATAGAGATTTAGGAAGAATATCAGACCTAGAGTTTGAGGTATACGAGAGCTTAGTTAATAATATGATGGAGGAGTTAGCTGAGTTACCAAAGAAAAGCCCTGATGTGTTTGTATATCTAAAGGGTAGTTTTGATACAGTATTAGAAAGAATTAATAAAAGGGGTAGGGGTTACGAGCTGGACGAGAGCTTAGTAGATTACTACAGAGTATTATGGGAAGGTTACGACAGCTGGTTAGAAAATCATTATAAGGCTAGCGACGTTATTATAGTTGATATGGACGTAACTGACGTAGTAAATAATGAGAGCGACGCTGACGCTGTAGTAGACGCTGTAAAAGCTAAATTAAAAGAGTTAGGTAGATTATAAAACGCTGGGGGCTATGGCTCCCTTAAATATGAGGAGGCAGACAATGACGAGAAAAGAGGCACTATTAGGAATATTTAATATAGGGATAGATATAGACACTATCACAACAGTATTATTATCAGTTAAACATAAGGACTATCCTAGAGCTGAGATAATAGCTGTACCGAGAGAAAACTTTGAATTAAAGGCTAAATACATAGCAGAGTATTATAATGAGGAGCTAGCATTAAAGAGTTGTGAAGATATTAAAATAGTAAACGTAAGAGCGATAAATAAAGAGGGAGGAGCAGTCTAATGAAAAAGATATATTTAGCTAGTCCATTTTTTAATGAGACTGAAATTGAGACAATGAGTAAAGTATTAGAAATATTAAGAGGTAAGGGATTAGATGTATTTGCTCCATATGAAAACCAAAATAAACATTTAGAGTTTGGTACTAAGGAGTGGAGAGAGGCTACATTTAACGGAGACGTAGCTGGAATAGATAGAGCTGACGTGGTTGTAGCCATAGTAGCTGGTAACTACTGTGATAGTGGGACAGCGTGGGAGATAGGTAATGCTGTAGCAAAAGGTAAGCCAGTAGTAATAGTTAATCCTACTAAGGATACAATTAATTTAATGATAAGTGATAGCTTACACGCTTATATAGATAGCTTTAAGGCGCTAGAGGTATACAATTTTGAGACGTTAGCTAAAATCACGTATGATAATTATGTATGGTAGGAGGTAGCAGGTAATGGAAAAGATATTAGCAATTATAGGAATGATAGTTATAGTAGGTATCTGTTATCTATTCTCTAAGGGGAAAAAAGAAATTAACTGGAAGAGTGTAGGGATAGCCTTTGTAGGTCAATTAGTTCTCGCTCTAGTATTGATTAAAACTCCAGCATGGAAGTTAGTAGAGTTGATTTCAAGAGGGTTTGAGTGGTTACTGGCACAGAGTAGCGAGGGTATAAACTTTGTGTTTGGTGGAATATCAGATAACTTTGTATTCTTCATTAATTCATTATTGCCGATAGTATTTATTTCAGCTATTATGGGACTACTATTCCACTTTGGTATTATTCAAAAGTTTATTTCTGTAGTTGGATTATGTGTAGCTAAGATATTAAAAGTAGATACTTTAGTAGCTGTAAATAGTGTTACTAATATGTTTTTAGGTCAGTCAGAGAGTTTATTTGTAACTAAGTCCTATTTACCTAACGCTAAGGATAGTGTAATATTCGCTACTTTAGTAGGAGGTATGACTAGTATATCAGTATCAGTAGTGGGCTTATACGCTGGGTTTGGTGCTAGTATGGAGTGGATTATAGTAAGTATGCCACTAACAGTATTTAGTACATTTGTATTAACTCAAATAGTAATGCCGACTAAGTATGAGCCAGTTGAGGAGTTAGTAGTAGAGAATGATAAGGGAGTTAACTTTATTGATACTATGATGTCATATGCTACTACAGGGTTTAAGTCAGTAATAGGTATAGCTGTAGCTCTAATGGTATTTATATCTTTAGTATATATGGTAAATAACTTATTAGGCTTTGTAGCTCCGTGGTTAACTATTGAGAAGATACTAGGTGTAGTATTCTATCCCTTAGCTTTATTAATGGGAGTGCCTTTTGGTGAGATAGGAGTAGTATCTGAGATATTAGCTACTAAGTTAGCTCTTAATGAGGCTGTAGCGTTTGGATTACCTCAATTCGCTATGTTATCAGCTAACGCTAAGGCTATGATGACTGTAGCTCTTTGTGGTTTTGCAGGATTTGGCTCAATAGGAATTTTAATAGGTGGTTACTCAGCTGTAGCTCCTAAGAAAATACCAGTAGTAGCTAAGCTAGGAGTAAAGGCTTTATTAGTGGCTACGTTAGTAAACATATTAACAGGGGCCGTAGTAGGTTTAATGTTATAGGAGGTTTGAGACAATGGAGGTAATTATAGTATTATTAATAGCTGTTGCGATAGCTGTAGGGGCAATAGCAATATTAACAGCTTTAATAAATACAGTATTAGTAGCTCTAGGGTTTTCAGCTATAAGCTGGTGGACTGTAGTGCTGATATTAGCAATAATAAGGCTGGCTAAATGGTTAACAAATTAAGAGACTGGAGAGCTGTAAAAGGCTCTCTTTTTTATTATTTAATTATTGATTATTAATATTCAAAAATATTTTAATAAAAGTGTTGACACATTTGAGACATTAATATATAATTAATATTGTCAAGAGGACAAAAACACATGAAACAGAGGAGAGATTTGAAATGAATATAAAGGTAAATGATAAAATAAGAACTAAATACGGAGTATTAACAGTAAAGTCAATACACGCTGGAGCGTTATTACTTATAGATACAAAAGAAGGATACTTAATGAGAGACGAGGAAGTACTAGAAGTAGTGAGAGAAGTAGAAGAAACTACAAAAGAGTTTGTAGCTATTTGTAAATACGACGGAGCTACAGAGATTGTAAGAGCAGAGTACCCAACTAAGACGGCTTTTAAGAAGGACTTAAAACTAAATGGATATAAAATAGTATACAGCTACATTTTTACAGCTGAGGAGTATGAGCTGTTTATAAATGAGGATAGAGAGTTTATAGAAGAATTTGAAAATAGAATTATTAAGAAGAGAATAAAAAGCAGAGTAAAGAGTCGTATGAGAAGAAGGAGAAAGGAGACGGCTGGGCTATGTGCCTAAGCCGTAAGGGGGATTAAAAATGAAACCTAATATTAAGTTAGCAATAAATGAGCTACACAGGGCTTTTCACGAGCTTAATAATAAATACTATGCTGGTAAATTACCTGAGCCAGCTATACTAATACAAAATGCAGGCAATAGAAAAAATGTACTAGGTTGGTGTACTGTTAATCCTATATGGGAGGATACAGCAGGAGCTAAAAAGTATGAGATAAACTTAGTGGCTGAGTACCTGAATAGGGGGACACACGCTGTAATGACTACATTACTCCACGAAATGGTACACCTATACTGTAGAGAAAATGATATACAGGAAGTATCGAGAGGGGGAGCGTATCATAACAAGACCTTTAAGGAGATAGCTGAGGCTCATGGCTTAGAAATAGTTAGTAATAACGCTAAAATAGGCTGGAGCGAGAGCAAGCTAAACTCAGAGGCTTATTTCTTTATAGATAGGTTACAGATTAAGCCTGAGGCGTTTACCTTAGCTAGAAAGTTTGCATTAGATAAGGACGGCAAGCCTAAGAAGAAAAAGACAAATAGTTATAAGTATCAATGTCTAGGCTGTGGTACTAGTATAAGAGCCACTAAACAGGTTAAAATAGCCTGTGCTGACGACGAGTGCGAGAAATATGGTCATATTATGGAGTGGGTTAATCAAGCAGATTTTGAGGAGCCTGAGGACGAAAAAGAGGACGATAACTTAGAACCTGAAAAAGTTAGTATCTGCTGTAATGACTGTGGCTGTGTAAATGAAGTTGAGATATTGGGAGGGCTGAAATGTCCTGACTGTGATAGTGAAAATGTATTTGTAATGGAATAATAAAAAAAATTTAAAGAGCTGTAACGACGGCTCTTTTTTTGCTGTATTACTGTATGTAAAGCAAATTAATAAAAAAGGAGACGATATTATATGAGACATGAAGATTTAAAAGTAGGGATGTTAGTAAGAGCTAACGAATTATCTAATGATGAATACTCATACACTACAGCAGAAAAAAGTTGCGAGGGTGTAGTGAAAGAAATTAAGAGTAGTTCTTTTGAGTTATTAGTTACTAAAAATAAAGATAAAAACAAAATAGGAAATGTCTATAGAGTTAATGCTGAATATTTTGATATAGTAAAGGAGAATACAGGAATGGTAGTAGAGTTAAAAACAACAGAAAAGAGAGTAGAATTTGGATATGGAGATTTATTATTATTTGGGGGAGGAAAGCAAGTTTTAGTAATCACAGATACAGACGGTTCAGACTATAGGGGTATAATATTAGGAGAATATAGACCGACTAATTTCAGAAGTAGCGAGAGAGGCTTTATAAAAATGCTGGAGGAAGAATATGAGTTAGGTTCTCTAGATAGAGTTATTAAAGCTGATAAATTAAAATTAATGGAAATCTAGAAACTGATAAGAGCTGTGTAACAACGGCTCTTTTTTATTTGTATTAACTAATGTAACAAGTAAAAAGGAGCTGATAATATGCAATTAAATTTAAAATTAGAGACAGGGAATGAGACAACTAAAAAGAGAGTAGCTGAGGCTACAGCTAAAAAGAAAAAAGCTCAATATGAGCCGAGCTGGTCTGAGGTATGGTTAACAGGATACGATACTCACACAGGGAGACGTAAGGACGGAATACTACAGAGCAAGCTAACAGATAATGATAAGCGTAAATTATTAGAAGTTAAGAAAGTTGTAGAAACTGGAGAGCTAGGCTCAGGAGTAGAGAGCTTAAAGAAATTTACTAAGGCTCACGCTATGAGATTATATAAGGAGCTACAGGAGCTACGTAGAGAGCAGATAATAGCTGATATGATAAAGAATAAACCAGCTAACTATTTACTAGTAACTAATGAGCTGGAGCTGGCTAGAATAGTACAGCTGTTAGAGCAGGAGGAGCTAGTAGCATTAGATACAGAAACTACAGGAGTAGACGTACATGGAGAGAGTGTTACAGTAGGTATCTCAATGAGTTTAGATAAGGCTGATATACATTTTTATGTACCATATAGACATACAACAGGGGAGCAACAGCTAGAGCCTGAGAGAGTGTTTAAGGCACTAAGACCAGCCCTAGAAAATCCTGATATTAAAAAGGTCTTACATAATGCTAAATTTGATTTTCACATATTAAGAAAAGACGGAATACAGGTAAGGGGTCTACTTATGGATACTATGGTAGCTATGCACGTACTGAGTGAGAATGAGATAAGCTACGCTCTTAAAAATCTAGCTACTAAATACGGTAAGAGCTTTGGGTTTGAGGATAAGAGCAGTACTTACGAGGAGCTATTTGGTAAGGGAGGCTTTGAGGGTACGCCGTTAGATATAGGACATATTTACGCCTGTAAGGATACTCACTTAACACTACAGTTTTATAAATGGATAGACAGCCACTTAGAGAAAAGACCTGAGCTGTGGGAGGTTTACTATAAGATAGAGCAGGAGACTACTTTAGTATGTACAGAAATGGAAAAGAACGGCTTTGAGATAGACTTTGAGTATGCTAAGAAGTACCAGCAGGAGCTGACAGCACAAGTAGCTAACTTAGAGGAGCAACTAAAGCAGGAGCTAGGGGATATTAATATAAACTCTAACCAGCAACTAGCTGAGGTCTTATATGGTAAGTTAGGACTAGAGGATATTAGTAAGGAGCGTAAGGTGGACGCTGATACATTAAATACCTTATCAGAGGACTGTGAGGCCCTAAAGGTATTACTAGAGTATAGAGAGCTTAAAAAGCTACTTAGTACTTATATAGAGCCACTACCTCAGAAAGTAGGAGCTGATGGTAGACTACACGGAGAATTTAAGCAGTCAGGAACAGCTACAGGTAGATTTAGTAGTAGTAATCCTAAATAATTGGGACTTTACAGAGTAATCTGTATCGAAAAACAGGGTTAATTCGAGGGAGGCTAAGTTATAACTAAATATGTTATAATATGCTAATCACGAGCCACTACTAGTGGGGACATTAGTAAGGCGTAACGACTAGAGGGAGTAGACTAGACCAGTTAAAACCTCCACGAAATCCTGCACCAACTTAATAAATATCTGTTAATAGATTTGGAGGGATAATATGAGAAAGATATGGACTGAAAATGATATTAACATATTAAAAGAGAATTATAAATTAATGGAGATAAAAGACCTAGCTAAGTTATTAGGAAGGTCAGAAAGCTCAGTAGGAACTAAATTAAATAGACTAGGATTATCTAGGGTATTATGGAGCAATGAGGAGTTAGAATACCTTATAAATAACTATCCAACTGTTAAGGGTATTGATATAGCTAAGAAGTTAAAAAGGTCTGAAAACTCTATTTACCATAAGGCTAATAGGTTGGGATTAGTACGTAGAGGAGAAAATAGAGAGCCTAGATATTATTTATTAGACGGTTATTTAGCTTGTTCTGAGTTTAATGATAGATACTTTGTTCATAGGAGAGTTATGGAGGAGTTTTTAGGTAGACCGTTAACTAGTGATGAAATAGTACACCACATAGACGGAGATAAACTTAATAACTCATTAGATAACTTAGAGTTACATACTAGAGAAAGTCATATGTTAGAACATAACGAAACTAGAGAAAGAGACGAGTTTGGCAGATATTTATAATATACAAAAGTTGGTTGAAGAGATAGTCTGAACTTATAGGAAACTATAAGAGGTAAAGGATAAAGAGCCTTTACGATAACAAATTGAATTTACAAAATCTACCGTACCCAGCTCGTGGGTTAATAGTGGCTCCTGAGGGTAAATTAATCATTGGTATTGACTACAGTCAGATAGAGCCTCGTGTATTATCTCATATATCAGGAGATAAACACTTACAAGAGCCGTACTTAACAGGTAAGGACTTATATAGTACGCTGGCTAGTAGAGTATTTAAGGTACCTATAGAAGAATGTGGAGACGGTAGTAAGTACCGTAAAATGATGAAAACAGGACTATTAGCCGTAATGTATGGTACTAGTACATTTACACTAAGTAAACAGCTGGAAATATCAGTAGGGGAGGCTGAGAAGTTTATAGCTGACTTTATGGAGACATACCCTGACGTAGCTAACTTTATAGAGCGTACTCACCATATGGCAGATACTGAGGGCTACGTACAGACTTTAAAAGGACGTAAGCGTAGATTTATAGGACATAAGCCAGTAGCTACAGAGTATCACAGGATAACTAAGAGGATAGAGGGTATTTTAGGTAGACCATTTAAAAATATATGGCAGGAGCAGAAAGTACCTAGAGAATTAAAAATGAAATACTGGTCTGTAACTAAGCAATACGGCAGAGTTAGTAGACAGTCAGTAAATGCCATTATACAGGGGACAAGTGCTGACATTATGAAAATAGCTATGATTAACCTATATAAGCACTTAAAGAAAAAAGGGGCCGACTGGTTAATACTAGGAACTATCCACGACGAGGTATTAATAGAGGTACCAGCTACAGCAACTCCAGCAGAAATAGAGGAGTTAGAAAATATAATGAAGTCAGCTTTACCTATATCAGTACCTTACAAAGTTGATACAGAGGTATCTGCTCGCTGGGGTAGTGGAGTATCAAAAGCTAAATGGATAGAGGCAGGCTGTGGACGTAAAGTGTTTGAGGAGGAAAATAACTAATGAAAAGAAAAGTATTAGCAGGATTATTAATATTAACTATGACTTTATTTACTGTAGGCTGTAGTAGCTATGATACTGTTAAAAAGTATGAGGCAGTAGGTATTATTACAGATACATATAGCAGGTGGCAAGGTGTAGTCGGTAAAGGTGGTAGTAGAAAGTATTACACAGTTATAGAGTTTGAAGGTGTTAAGTACACTATTTCAGGCTCCAGTACTCATAGGTGGGCTGTTGATAGAGAAGGTCAGCCAGTTAACTTAAACATAGACGAGTACTTAAAGGACGGAGCTGTGATTAGAAGAGAGATAAACATAGATTATTATAAGCAGGAGGTAGCTGGTTAATGTTTATTGAGGAAGTATTTAGGGATATGAGTATAGACCAGTTAATAAATATGTTAGCTGGCTTATACGCTGAGCTGGAGGATACTACAGAAAGTGAGACTTTATCTATGGCTAGGAATGTAGCTAGGAGAGCTTTAATAGGAGAAATACAATGGATAGACGATATACTAGACAAATAAAGTTTATATCTGAGGACTATGAGCTAGTAATACCTGATAAGAGTAAGCCGTGGGAGTGTTATGCTAAACGTGTTAATACTATATGGACGGAAATAGAAAGGGACGAGCTAACCATTTTAGGATATAACGGCAAAGAGTATAAAAGATTTTTATTGAAAAATATTAGGGAGCTGTAACAAGCTCTCTTTTTTATTTGTATTACCTTGTGTATCAACACTAAGGAGGTTAGGTTAATGTTAGAGTACGACTTAGAGCCTGAGGAGAAAGACGATAGAGTAGGTACCTGCTGTATGTGTGGGGAGGAACTTTACTCTGCTGACGAGATAATAAAATACAATAGAGAGCTATACTGTGATTATGACTGTTTAAGGTCTGAGATTGGGACATTTGAGACGGAGATAGCAGGAGATACTAGCTGTAGCTTTTGTGGTGGACCTTTATATGAGGGTGAGGACGCTATAACAGACTTAGACGGCTCTATATTCTGTGATAAGAGCTGTGTATATGGGGGCTACGATATAAAGGAGGTTTACGGCTATGATGTTTAAGGCAATAACTAGGCAGGGCTACATATACATAATGAAAGATACTGACTACGGCTACAAAATAGATAGTCCTATATGTTGTCCCAGCCACGTAGTAGCTAAACTAGAAAAGTTTGAAATTAAGGACTGCTCTGACTGCATAGCCTGCTGGGAAGGTATACTGAATAAAGTTAAATTTAAGGGGGACGTCTAGTATGGAGTGGGCTGAGTTAATTAAGGAAGTAGCTGGAGTAGGAGGAAATATTGGAATAGCTTATTTAATTTGCTATACAGTAGTAGAGCTAGTTAAGATTGTTACTATAGGAATAGTAGGATATAAAGGGCTTAAAGCCGTAGGAATATTTATAAAATATTTAACAGAATTAATGGACTTTTAGGAGGAAATAGGAATATGAATAAAAGAGTAGTAATAGGAAGTGTAAGAGTTGTTATTAACATTAATACTAAACCTAGTGAAATGCACATACCTGATGATATAAACCTACAGGATAAGGCAACGATAGAGCAACTTAAAAAAGAAATGGCTAAAGATATAGCTGGTGAGTTGTTCTTAGACGCTGACGAGGTTATAGTAACAGATTTAGAATATGAGATAGAGGAGTAGAAAGATTATGAAAATTATATTAGATGGAAAAACTACATTAACAAAATTACCAAAGATTTTAAAGGAAATTATTACAGAGGTACAAGCTAAGGCAGGAGTAGAAAGCGCTCCAGTTAAATTAGATAAGGCTGAGTTAGTATTTACATTTATGGTTAACGGTGAGCCTCAATATGTTACAGTTAATCACGACGGAGTACCTGAGTTATTTACTGTAGCTGTAAGGCTGGACGAAAAAGGAAATATTGAGAGAGCTGTTAATAATGAAAATGAGACATTTTTAGACGAGTACACTAGAGCTATGGCTAAGGGTGAAACTAAGGAGTATGAGGTAATCCAGTCAAGTTATAAAGACGAGGAGCTAGAGACTGTAAGAGTTAATGACGGAGGAGACATACAGGAGATTATTTATAGACATATTGAGACTGGAAATACTGTAGTAAGATATATTAAAAATGGAGACCTAGTAGGGGAATTAGCTTTTGAGACTGCTCCTGAAAATGTAATAAAGTAAAAAAAAGAAAGAGCTGAGGCGATAACACCTCGGCTCTTTTATTTTCTATTTAAGTTGTTTAATGCCTGTCTCATTACTGTCTCAGGTACCTGCTGAGTATCTATCCACTCCTTAGCCTCGGCATTAAACTGCTCAAAAACGTCCTTATTAAATTTTATGTTTATTATCTCGCTCATATCTGTTATTCGCAAAGTAATCATTAACGCCAGTAAGTGAGCTTTGTTAATTTGAACTCCTACGCCGTTACACATATCAGAAATAGTAGCCTGTCTGATACCTGTTAATAATGATAGTGTGCGCTGAGTTAGTCCACGCTGTGCCATAGCTCTAGATAAGTTATACTCTATGTCTATACCCTCTGTATTTGTTATCAGCTCTAAAACAGCGTCCCCTGTGTTCTTGTGAGTGATAGCTCCTATTTTATCCTTGTTCATTTCATAACCACCTTTAATTGTTCTAAAAATTATATAATATATACTATATATCCAATATTAGCATACTGAGGCAAATATATTCAATACCTTTTCGAGACATTTAATACATTTTACGTCATTATATACGGTATTCCTGTAACCATAATGGATATTAAATAGTATTACCTACTGAAACTAAATTATAACAGGAGGTATTAACTAAATGAAAGTAGCATTATTTGGTAAGATACGCTCAGGTAAGGATACAGTAGGCGAGTTACTTATAAAAGAGTACGGCTGTACTAGGGTAGCCTTTGGAGATGGTATCAAGAAAATAATAGACGAGTTTTTCCCCGAGGCGTGGGATAACGGTAAGCCTAGATTACACTATCAACACATAGGACAGGAGCTTAGAAAGCTAAATCCTGACGTATGGATAAATAGCTTAGTTAAGAGAGCTGAGGATATTAGGCTACAAAATTTAATATACAGAGGAGATAGCACTAGCTTTGTGGTTACTGATGGTAGACAGCGTAATGAGGCTGTAAAGCTGAAAGAGCAGGGCTACACTATTGTAGTAGTAGAGACTGACGAGACCACGAGAATAGAAAGAATGATACAGGCAGGAGATAACTTTAGTATGGAAATGTTAAGACACGAGACAGAGCGACAGGTAGACCTGATAGAGCCTGATTACATCATTAACAATAACGGCACATTAGAGGATTTAAAAATAAAAGTTAGAGAGCTAGTTAATGAACTTAGATAAAGGGATATACTCTGTAGAGTTTTTACTGGGCTGTTTAAAAAATTATTATACTATAGCAGAACGTAGGTTTTATGACGCTGACGAGACAGCTAGAGACCTAAAATTAGATATTGATTATATTGTATCTAAATTAAATTTAACTGATAAGCAAGAGCAAGCGTTAGAGCTACACTTTAAGCAAGGTTATACTCAGGAAGAAATAGCCGAGTTGTGGGGAACTAGTCAAGTTAATATATGTTTTCACGTTAGAGGCGTGAGAAAGAAATTAGAGAGTTATGTAAAGGGGTGTGGTAATAAATGTCTATAAATATTAGATATTCAGAAATTATAGAGGAGATAACTGCCCAAAGACCACTACCGACGCTACAAGAAAGAAAGAATTTAATTGAGGAGATAAGTGATAGGTATTTTAGAGAAACAGAGAAGTACTTACCAGCTACCTTATTAAATAAATTAGGAGACTGGTACTTAGCTGAGGAGCTGAGTAATAAAGATAAGTATAAAATGGAAAAGCAAGAGTATCCAATACTTACGGAGCCACAAGTTAAGAGAAGGAGAAAACAAGTAGCCTACCTAGAAGAAAACTTATTGGATTATTTCAAGGTATCTAAAAACTCTAAGGTAAAGGCTGGCAAAACTACTCAGAAAGACCCTGATAAGGAGTAATTATATGAAATTGAGAAAGAAAATAGCTGTAGCTCTATTAGCTGGGCTATTGATAGCTGGAGGAGCTGTTATCTATTCAGATATTACAGCTCTAGTAGCTACTAAGAATATGCAAATAGAGGAGCTACAGGATAATGTAAATAATAAACAACAGGAGCTGGATAGTAAACAGGTAGAGCTGGATAGTAAACAGATAGAGTTGGATAGTAAACAGGTAGAGCTGGACAATGTAAATAATAAAATGAGGCAACTAGAGGAGGATAAGGAGGCTATATGGCAGGAGCTAAATAATAAGAGCAAAAAGCTGGAACAGTTTGAGGCCATACTGTCCTCCTCTGTTATTAAGATAACGCTGGAGGAGCTTGACCTGTTTTTTAGATTAGTTGAGGCTGAGGCAGGCAACGAGAGTATGAGGGGCAAGATAGCTGTGGCCAACGTAGTTATCAATAGAGTTAGAGATAGTAGATACCCCGATACTGTTAAGGGTGTTATATACCAGCCACATCAATTCGAGCCAGTAATAAACGGACATATAAATAAAACAGCTCCAGCAGATAGTAAGGAGGCTGTATTGAGAGCTTTAAGAGGGGAGCAAGTAGTACCAGCTGATACTATTAGCTTTTGGGCTACATATCTAGATAGTTCCCACGAGCTTTGGAGCCTGCCTATTACGGCGAGGATAGGAGTACACGTATTCACTAATAAATATTAAGGGGGCATATTATGAAGGTAATAGAGCTAAAGGATAGGAAAGTAAGAGAATTAACACATAGTCAATTTATAGTATATACGGAGCAGGTAAGAGCAGGAAAGAGCCACGACGAGGCTTTGAAATATTGCTTAAATAACGAGTTAAATGTAGCAGATTTTCTGTATAACAATTTAAAGGAGAGGAGCCATTAAGCTCCTTTTTTATTGTCTCAAACTTTCTTAAAAAAGTTTAATTTTTTTTATAAAAAATATTGACACATTTGAGACAGTAGTATATAATAATATATGTAAGGTGGTTGAGACACCTGAGACACACACACAAAACAAACAGATTAAAGGAGAGATTAACAATGATGA
>OLPZ01001093.1_pt1 | contig 19102 bp, 20 predicted proteins | sample 1672711 | NCBI WGS metagenome assembly OLPZ01 (sample SAMEA3136716, study PRJEB25190) | human gut metagenome
TAAGGGGGGGTCAAAAAATAAAAATGGGCAAAAAAATAAAGGCAAGCACAGGTTTGTGCAAGCCTTTTTCAATCCTGCATATCGCCGGTGAGCCATTCAATGGTCACGCCGAGAACGCGGGCAAATATGACAAGTTCATAATCGGTTACAAAGCGCAGACCGGTTTCTATGCGGCTGACAGCCTCGCGCCCGATGGACAGACCGGCAAGCTGTAACTTGGCGGCCAGTGCGTCTTGCGACAACCTTTGCGCGGTGCGGGCTTGGTGGATTCTATCGCCGGAGATATTGGCCTTGCCATCGTATGTGTAAATCTTCAAACCTTTTCACCTCGCTTTACTTGACAATAGCATTTTTTACGCTTAATCTTGTAATAAAGATTTACAAAACATAAAAAAGCATAGAAAAAAGTAAAAATGATTTACAGATGAAGCGGAGGCCGGACAATATGAGAAAGCAGCAGGAACGGAGAAGCGGGCGGCAATGGCTGGTTGCGGTGCTGGCGGTGGCGCTGGGGCTGACGGTGGCCGGGTGCAGTGCGAGTGTAGCCAGCAACCACGAACACGAATGGGAGGCGGCGACCTGTGAAACGCCGCGCGTGTGCAAGACCTGCGGTGAAACGGACGGCGAACCGCTGGGCCATACTTGGCAGGAGGCCACCTGCCTTGCCCCAAAGACCTGCACGGTTTGCGGTAAAACGGAGGGCAAGAAATCAGAAGATCATGTGTGGAGTGAGGCTACCTGCACGGAGCGGGAAAAGTGTGTGCTTTGTGGCAGAGTGAATTTCCACACGGAACCGCTGGGGCATGACTGGATTGCACCGACATTGGAGGCACCCTATACCTGCGCCCGGTGCGGAGAACAGCAGGGAGAGCCGCTGAAACTAAGCGCGTTTAACCGTGGGCACAACGGCAAGTGGGAGGCGCACCCGACAAAGGAACAGTATGTTGGCATGAGTGGCTATGTTGCAGTTACACACTCCTATGCGTACTCGACGAAAGACAGCCCTTATGAAAACAACTGGCTTGCAGCACCGTGGTATGCAACTACCTACGAAAAAGACAAGCAGTTTTTTAACCCGGTTGGAACGGTGGAACATAAAACGCCGGTCACTGTGATCGGGCAGGAGTTGACGGACTGGCAAAGCGGGGTTTGTTGCTATCATGGATTTCTTTTGGTGGAGCGGGTGGACAATGGAGAACAATTTTATATTTCCGTGACGGACTTTGTAACGGAACCGTATTGGGAGGTTACAAACGCAAACGATGTAGGGGCTGGAAACCCGTGCCTTGCCGTGTACCACCAGCGCAGCGACTACTACCCGGTAGACCGCGACGGGAAAAAATACAATGCGGCGGACGGTGAAGTGGTAATGATATTCGGCGCTACAAACTGGGGTGGCATAGACAGAGAAACAAACCAAGTAGATGTTCTTGGGGCAAATGGCCGGGGGTTCTTCAACGCGGAGGATTTGACGGTGATCTACTAAGCACCGGGCACAGAAAAAATATTTTTTGAAAGTTAGCAACTTTGACAGGTTTTCTGTGGTATATTGATAGCATGAAAATATAAAGGCTCGTGGCGGGAACGCTGCGGGCCTTTTGTTTTGGGCCTGCCCGGCGGGGGCGGGCTTTACTTTTTGGAGGTGTAGAATGCCGAAGCGGAGCGAGAAGCGCGACACCGCCAAGGCTGAATATATCGCCAAGAAGAAAAAGGGCGAGGAAGTAAGCCTGCGGGCGCTGGCCGGGGAGCTGGGTGTGAGTTACCAAACCCTGCGCAACTGGAAAGCGGCGGACAAGTGGGAAGAAGCGTTACCCAAGAAAAAGCGCGGCGGGCAGCCGGGCAACCAAAACAGCAAGGGCAAGCGCAATGCAGCAGGCAGCCACGACGGTGCGCCGCCCGGCAATAAGAACGCAGAGAAAGACGGAGCGTACAGCACCGTCTTTTTTGATATGCTTTCTGCCGAAGAATTGAAGATCACCGAGAGTGTGCCGCTGGGCGGGCGTGAGGCGCTGGAACATGAAATGAAGATTTTGAAGCTCCGCGAACACAAGATACTGGCAAAAATTGCCGAGTATGAGGGCCAGCCGGAGGACGCGCTGTTTGTGAGCAGCCTTTTGGATATGCGCACCCCCGGCGGGCGGGGCAAGGACAAAAAAGACGGTGCCAACCAAACCATGGGTATGTACAGCAAGGACAGCGCCTTTAGCCGGGTGCTGAAATTGCAGGAAGCGCTATACAAGGTGCAGGGCCGCATTGCCAAGATTGCGGACAGCCTGCGGGCCTTGGAGGAGAGCGACAGGCGCATGGCACTGGAAAAGCAGCGGCTTGAAATTTTGCGCATGAGAGCCACCGGCGCGGTGGATGTGCCAGACCAAGACGGGACGGCGGCAGATGATCTTGACGCGCCTTTGGAGGAGGACACGGAGGAATGACACTGTACACCAGCAAGGTTATTGCCCAGTGGTTATGCCTGACCGAACGCCGGGTGCGGCAGTTACGCGACGAGGGCGTGATTGTGGAGGCAAGACCGGGGCTGTATGAGCTGCAACCCACCGTGGCCCGGTACATCAAGTATTTGGGCGGAGCGGGAAAAGAAAGCCTGAACACCGAGCGCATGAAGCTGACCGCCGAAAAGCGGAAAGCAGCGGAAATGGACAACGACCTGCGCCGGGGCGATTTGCACAGTACGCAGGATATTGAGAAAGGCATACAGACCATGTGCCTGAATATCCGCAGCCGGTTTTTGGCTATGCCTGCCAAGCTATCGCCTACGCTGGCGGCTATGGACGGAAACCAAGCCGCTATTTTTGACGAAATGAAAAAGGCTATCGACGAAACGCTGGAAGAATTGAGCGACTACCGCGTGGCCTTTGCTGTGGAGGACACTGCCGATGAAAGGACAGAAGAAAAATAAAGACCCCTGCGCGGGGTGCGTGTGGAGAATTTGGACAGGCGACGAAAAAGGTCTGTGCTTTTTCCCGGATTGCAGGCGAAAGGAGTACGACAGACTGTGGGGTAGCAAAAAAGCAAAAGCTGCTGGAAATACCGCAGGCGACAATGGAAATGCTGGCGCGGTGTGTGGCAACGCTGAAACCGCCCCCGGAGCTGACACTATCCCAATGGGCTGACCGCTACCGTATGTTGAGCGCGGAGAGCAGCGCCGAGCCGGGGCGGTGGCACACCGACAAGGCACCGTACCAGCGGGAGATCATGGACGCCATAGGTGATGCGCACATACGGCGGGTAGTTATCATGTGCGCGGCGCAGTTGGGCAAGACCGAACTGCTGCTGAACATCCTTGGCTATTTTATGGCCTATGCCCCCGCGCCCATCTTGGTTATGCAGCCGACCTTGGACATGGGGCAGACATTCAGCAAAGACCGCTTGGCCCCGATGATACGCGACACGCCGGTGCTGCGCGGGCTGGTGGATGTGAAAAGCCGATACGCCGGGAACACGATCTTGAAAAAGAATTTCCCCGGCGGGCACATCACCATAGTGGGCGCGAACAGCGCCACCGGCCTTGCCAGCCGCCCTATTAAAGTGCTGCTGGCCGACGAGGTAGACCGCTACCCCGGCAGTGCCGGAACCGAGGGCGACCCGTTGAGCCTTGCCCAAAAGCGCCAAACAACATTTTGGGACAAGAAAACGGTTATGGTATCGACCCCGGTTATCAAGGGGCACAGCCGCATTGAAACCGAGTACAACCAATCCACCCGCGAGGAATGGAATGTGCCGTGCCCGGAGTGCGGGCATTACCAGCCCTTTGTGTGGGCAAACCTGATTTTTGACCCGGACGACCTGCAAAAAGAGATCGTTTACAAATGCGAACGCTGCGGGTGCGTGGCGAACGAATACCGCTGGAAACAGCAGAGCCAGCAGGGCCGCTTTGTGGCGGAAAACCCCGGCGCAGAAACGCGGGGGTTCCACCTGAACACGCTTGCCTCCACCTTTTGCGGATGGAAAGAGATCGTGCAGAAATTCATAGTGGCGAAAGAACAGCTTGACCAAGGAAACCCGGAGGGCATGAAGGTTTGGGTAAATACCGAACTGGGTGAAACTTGGGAGGAACGGGGCGAACAGGTGGAGGACACCGAACTGTTCAACCGCCGCGAGATTTACGACGCGGTGGTGCCCGAAGAAGTGCTTGTGCTTACCGCCGGTGTGGATGTGCAGGATGACCGCTTTGAGGTTGAGATCGTGGGTTGGGGCGTTGGCAAGGAAAGCTGGGGAATCCGATACCAAAAGATTTACGGCGATATGCTGAAAGAACAGGTGTGGGAGGACTTGGACGCTTTTTTGCAGACCGTGTGGTGCAAAAAGGACGGAACCGCGCTGCGCATTATAAGCTGCTGCATTGACAGCGGCGGCCACCACACCGACCAAGTGTACCGCTTTACCAAGGAACGGTACGAGCGCGGCGTGTGGGCGATCAAGGGCAAGGGCGGTGCCGAGGTGCCCTACATCCGCAACCCCACCACCAACAACCGTGTGAAAACGCCGCTGTTCATCATTGGCGTGGACGCGGGCAAGGCGCTGTTATACCAGCGGTTGCGCCACAACACCAAGGGGCCGAACTACTGCCACTTCCCCGCGAACGCTGAAGCCGGGTACGATGAAACCTACTTTAAGGGCCTGACCAGTGAGAAGATGGTGGTGCGGTTCCGCAAGGGGCGCAGCGTTACCGTGTGGGAGCTGAAAGACAGCAAGTACAAGCGCAACGAACCGCTTGACCTGCGCAACTATGCCACCGCCGCTTTAGAGATTGCCAACCCCGTGCTGGCAAAGCCGGAGCCGGGCATGGCGCAAAGACCCCGGCGGGCAGGCCGCCGCCGCATTACAGGAGGTATTTAATGGCTATTTTTTCAAAAGAAATGTGCCGGCAGAAATTGAATACATGGCTTGCGGCGGAGGAAAGTGTAGCCACCGGGCAAAGCTATCAAATCGGCACAAGAATGTTGACGCGGGCAGACCTGAAACAAATCCGCGAGGAAATGGAATATTGGGCACAAAAATTATCCGAGGCGGAGGCCGAGGAAAAAAACGGCGGACGCAACCGCCTGTACCACTTTGTTGCCCGTGATGTGTGAGGGAGGGCGACACCGTGAATGTATTTGACAGAGCCGTGGCCGCCGTGGCCCCGGTACACGCCGCCAAGCGGGCAGCCGCCCGCGCCGCGCTGAAAATCATTGACAGCGGATACGGCAACTACGGGGCAAACCTGACCAAGAAATCCTTGCGCGGGTGGGAGTTTTACGGTGGCAGCGCCAAGGAAGATATTGAGGACAATATCGACATACTGCGCCAGCGCAGCCGCGACGCCTACATGGGAATCCCCACGGCCAGCGCCGCGCTGAAAACCATGCGCACGAATGTGATTGCAGGCGGACTTATGCCTGCGCCGCAGATCGACGCGGAGTTTCTGGGGCTGACCCCGGAGGACGCCGAAAAACTGCAAGCGCAGATCGTGCGAGAGTTTGCCCTTTGGGCGGACACGCCGGTGTGCGACGCTGACCGGGTGGACAACTTTTACAAACTGCAACAGCTAACCTTTTTGAGTTATGCCATGAATGGTGATGCCATTGTGCTGCTGCCCACCAAGGAGCAGACCGGGCAGCCGTACAGCCTGCGGGTGAGGCTGGTGGAGGCTGACCGGGTTTGCAGCCCGGACGGCTTTGACCGGCTGGTGCCCTGCACGGTGCAGGGCCATGATGTGCATTGCATTGTGCAGGGCGTGGAAACGGACGCCGACGGCATGGTGGTAGCCTACTGGGTATGTGACCGCCACCCGCTGGCAAGCAACGCCTACACCAGCGGCGGGCCGCACTGGACGCGGGTTGAAGCCTACACAAAGACCACCGGGCGGCGGAATGTACTTCATGTGATGAACCGGGAGCGGGCCGGACAGCGGCGCGGTGTGCCCATGCTGGCCCCGGTGCTGGAAGCCCTGAAACAGTTGGGCCGCTACACGGACGCCGAAATCACGGCGGCGGTGCTTAGTGCCATGTTTACCGTGTTTGTGAAGCAGGGCGTGGCAAGCGACGCCCGCCCGTTTGGCGAAATGCTGCCGCCGGATATGCTGATCGACGCGCAAGACCAAAGCAGCATTGAGCTTGGCCCCGGCGCTATATTGAGCCTAAACCCCGGCGAGGATGTGGAGTTTGCAGACCCCAAGCACCCGAACACCGGGTATGACGCCTTTACCAATGCGCTGATACGGCAGATCGGCGCGGCGCTGGAAATCCCGCCGGAGGTGCTGTTTAAGCAGTTTACGACGAGTTACAGCGCGGCGCGTGGTGCGCTGAACGAGTTTTGGCGCACTTGCAGTATGCAGCGCGATTGGTTCACCGATGATTTTTGCCAGCCGATCTACGAGGAATGGTTTGCCGAGGCAGTGGCGCGGGGCCGCATTGCGGCACCGGGCTTTTTTGCTGACCCGGCAATCCGCAAGGCATACACCGCCTGCGCGTGGAACGGCCCGGCCCGTACCAACCTGAACCCCGTGCAGGAGGTGGACGCCGCTGTGAAGCGTGTGGACGCCGGATTCAGCACGGCGCAGGAGGAAACCGCCACCATGACCGGCGGAGACTACAACCGCAATATCCGCCAGCGCGTGATCGAAGCCAAGCGCAAGCGGGAGGTTGACGAGATCACAAACCCGCAGGCCAAGCCGCCCGGCGGGCAACAGGAGGAATGACCATGCCTAAGAAGTTTTGGCAGTTTAGAAACCAAGCGGCAGGTAGCGCGGAACTGCTGCTGTACGGCGATATTTCGGACAGCAGTTGGTGGGGCGACGAAGTGACCCCCAAGACCTTTGCCGACGAACTGAACGCACTGGGAGCGCTGACGAGCCTGACAGTGCGTATCAATTCCGGCGGCGGTGATGTGTTTGCTGCACAGACCATTGGCAATTTGCTGGAACAGCACACCGCGCAGGTAACGGCCCGCATTGACGGGCTGTGTGCCAGCGCCGCCACGATCATTGCCTGCCACTGCGACAAGGTGGTGGCAGCCAATGACAGCACCTACATGATACACCCGGTACGGATGGGCATTTTTGATTTTGCCGACGCCGTGACCCTGCAGCAGTACATTGGTGCGCTGAATACCATACGCGAAAACATCCTGAACCTGTACACCAAAAAGACGGGCCGGGAAAAGGATGAAGTGGCCGCGTGGATGGACGCTACAAGCTGGTGGACGGGCGAGGAGGCTAAGACCAACGGCTTTGTGGACGAGCTGGTGGACGACGGGGAAAAAACCGTTGTGGAGAACCGGGGCGGCCTGCTGTTTGTGAACAGCGTAAACATGAACCTGCCTTTTGATAAGGCACCAAAATTTGTACAGAACAGCGTGGCAGCAGCCCCCGCCGCCAGCGGTTTTGTAAATACACAGACCCCGGCGGAGCAGCCGGGAAACAACAGCCATAAGGAGGACACGAACATGGCAAACGAGATCAAGACCGTGGACGAGCTGCGCGGTGCTTACCCCGCGCTGGTTGACCAGATCGAACAGGCGGCGGCGCTGCGGGCTACCAATGCGGAGCGGCAGCGTATCCGCGACATTGAGGAAATGGCCCTGCCCGGCAAGTGAGCAGATCACCAACGAGGCTAAGTACGATAAGCCCATGAGCGCCAGCGACTACGCCAAGGCCGCCATGAAGAACGCCAAGGAGCAGGGCGCGGCTTGGCTGAACACCATGCAGCAGGGCGCAAACGCCAGCGGCGTGAACAGCGTGGGCAGTGCCACCGCCCCAACCGGCGGTGAGAAGCCTGACGAGTTTATGGACGCAATCAAGGGCCTTGGCAAGAAGCAGTAAGGGAGGATAAGACTATGAGCATGGATTTGGCGAAAAAGACCTATTCCACCACGCCCGACTATTTTATTGCGGGCACTACGGTGGGCATTGTGACCGCCGCCAAGGAGGCAGACGGAGCCGTGGCCGCGCACAACCTTGTGCTGCTGGACGGTGGCAAGGTAAAGCCCCTTGCCGCCGTGGACGGCACCCACGCGCTGAATGTGACCGGCCTGTACGGCATTGCCGCAGAGGACGCCGCCAGCGGCGAGGACGCGGTGGTTTACCTGACGGGTGAGTTTTTCGCGGAGGGGCTGGCTTTGCCTGACGGCGTTACTGCCGCCGACATTGAAGTTGCCCTGCGCAACATCGGTATCTTTTTGAAGTAAGGAGGAGCAACCAACATGGCAAACGAAGTAAATATTTATACCCCGCGCTATCTTGCGGAGGTCGTAAGACAGGCACCGCCTGTGCATACCTTTTTCCGTGACACTTTCTTTACCAATGTGAAGAAGTCTACCACCGAGCGCGTGGACATTGACCTTGTGAAAGGTGATCGCCGTATGGCGGCCTTTGTCCACCCGCGTGTTGGCGGCAAGGTGCTGAAAGCCAGCGGCTACAAGACCGAGAGCTACAAGCCCCCGCTGGTGAACCCCTGCGACATTACCACCGCTGACCGCTACATGACCCGTATGCCCGGCGAAGATCTGTACAGCGGTGAAACCCCTGCCCAGCGCAGCGCACAGCAGTTGATGGAGGAGTACAGCCGCCTGAACGACGCCACCACCCGCCGCGAGGAGTGGATGGCCGTGCAGGCCATTGTGACCGGGCAAGTTCCCGTTGTTGGCGAGGGCGTGAATGTGATCATCGACTTTGGCTTTACCAACACCGAAACCCTGACCGGCACCGCCCAGTGGGGCAAGAGCGCCGCCAAGATCAGCGACAACTTGGAGGACTGGGCCGACAAGGTGCTGACCAACGGCTTTGCCAATGTGGACATGGCAATCATGGGCAAAACCGCGCTGCGCAATTTCCTTGCGGACGAGAAGATCAGCAAAATGCTGGACAACCGCCGCGTGGAAATGGGCCTTATTCACCCGCGCGACCTGCCCAACGGCGTGAAGTATGTGGGCCACCTGAACAGCCCCAACATCGACATTTACACCTACGCCGAGGTGTACTTGGACGATTGGACTGACCCCGCCGCCCCCAAGACCCTGCCCCTTGTGCCGGAGAACAAGGTTGTGCTGATCGCCAGCCACCCCGACTACATGATGGCTTATGGTGCCTGCACCTACATTGAGGATAGCACCCAGCAGTGGGTCACGGCACAGACTGACCGCCTGCTGCGCAGCTTTGTGAAGCACCAGCCTGACCGCCGTATGCTGGAATTGCAGGCCCGCCCGCTGCCCATCCCCGACAAGGTGGACAGTTGGTTTGTTGCCACCGTTTGTTGATATGCCCCCCCTGCCCGGTGACGGGCGGGGGCTTTTTACTGTGGAGGTGAGAGCGTGGCACTGTTTGAACTAAAGCAGGATACAGGGAGCGGGGCGGCAGCACCGTGGGCACCGCCCACATTCAAGGACTGCGTGGCGGCGGATATTGACGCGGCCTTTTTTGAGGAAAACGAACACGCAGACCGCCACACCGTTGACGGTAAAGATGTGCTGATCGTTTTAGAGGACGACGATTTGCGCGAACATTCGGCGCATTGGGAGGCCGGGGCAAAGCAGAACTTTGACACCGGCCTATACACGGCGCACACCATCCTGTATATCCGGGTGGAGGACTACGGGCCGAAGCCGAAGATTGGCAAGCAGTTGGTGCTTGACAAGGGCACCAAGAGCCAGCGCACCTACACGATCAACCTTTGCCAAGAGGAAAGCGGCGTGTACCGCATGACGATGGAGAGGACACGGCAGTGAGCAATGTTACTTACAGCGCCGGAAACCTGACCATTACCGTTGCGGGGCTGGACACGGTAGAGCAGGCGCTTGGCGACCTGAAACGCAAAACCCCGGCGGCGGCCAAAGTGGCGATCAACGCCACAGCGCGGCAGGCGCGAAAGCTGATGGTTGCCAAGGCAAAGACCCGTTACGCCGTGAACGCCGCAGGCAGGCGGCACCTGAAAGACCTTGTGCAGCGCAAGAAAGCCAGCAACAGCAGTTTGATGGCGGAGCTGCACATTGCCAAAATGCGCAACGACCTTGGCTATTTTAAGACCAGCCCGGCGGTGCCGACGCACTTTACCGGAATGGACTTTAAGGACGGGCCGAGCGTTTGGAAAGCCAAGGTGTTAAAATCCAGCGGCATGAAAACGCTGCCCGGCGCGGGCGGCATGAGCAAGGGCTTTTTGGTGAAGTTCAGCAGCGGCCATGTGGGTATGGTGCAGCGGCGCATTGGTTCCAAGTCGAGCCATACGCGCACCGCCAAGGGGTACAAGCGCTGGACGAACGCCAAGGACAATGTGGAAAAGCTGGTGACAATGGGAAGCCCCAGCGCCACCGCCATGCACCACACCATTTGGCCGGAGGTTGAGCCGAGCGTGGAAGAATACCTGCAAGAGCGGTTGCAGGCACAGGTTGAGCGAGTATTGGCGAGAGCCGGAAAGAAGTGAGCCACCATGAGAAATCACCCAACGACGGCAGCGAGGGCGGACATTGGCCGTACCCCGCAGCTTTGCCAAGACGCGCTGATTGAAATGCTGAAAGAACTGTTTGCGGGTAAGCTGTTTTGCGGCCAAGAGGGGCGCAAGGCGCTGAAAATCTACAAGCAGGACTTGCCCATACCGCAGAGTGATGATGCCGATGTGGACACCGACAAGGCCGAGGCACCCTACATTGTGGTGCGGATGACCGGCGGACAGATCGAGGACGACGACAGCCCGCAGACCGTGGACTTTAGCCTGATCGTGTGCGCCTATGACACGGGACTTGACCGTGAGGGCTGGCAGGATGTGGCGAACATCAAAGAGGACATTATCCAGCGAGTTTGCAAGGCCCCCTACTTTGGCGGCGCATTTACCGTTTTGAAGCCGATTACTTGGGCCTTGCAGGAGGACGACACGCACCCCTATTACTTTGGAGCGTGTACCCTGACCTGCACGGCACCTGCCATGACGCAGGATGAACAGTTAAAGGAGTACCTATGACTAAGAAACAGGAGCAGGCCGCCGAGGCGGCCACCGCCCCGGAGATCACCGGGGAAACCGAAGCCAAGACCGAACACAAGACCCCGTGCGTTTACTGCGGGCCGAGTGTGCGCGGCGTGGCACGGCAGTACACCGTGTACGCCAGCGGTAACACCCCGGCGGCGCTGGACGAGTTTGTGAAGCAGCACCCGGCGGCCAAGAATCTGCTTGTGCCGGTGGAACGCTTTGCACAGACGCGCAAGGCGCTGGAAACGGCAGGCACAGCGGAAAGTATTTTGTACAACAAGATCAAAAACGAACTGTAAGGAGGAAAAACCGATATGGCTACATACAAACATGGCGTATATACCAGCGAACAGGCCACCAGTATGACCGCCCCCGTGACCGGAACCGCCGGTTTGCAGGTGGTTGTGGGCACCGCTCCCGTGAATATGCTGGAACACCCGGAGCAGGCCGTGAATACACCGCTGCTGGTGTACAACTACAAGGAGGCTGTGGCCGCCGTTGGCTACCATGACGACTTTGCCGCGTATACCCTGTGCGAGAGTATCAGCGCAGCGTTCAGCGTGGTTGGCACCGGCCCGCTGGTGCTTATCAATGTGCTTGACCCTGCCAAGCATACGGCGGACATTGCCGAAACCACCGTGCAGGTGAACAGCGGTGTTGCCGTGCTGGATGCGGTAGGTGTGCTGCTGGACAAGCTGACCGTGAAAAGCGGCAGCACTGCCCTGACCCGTGACACCGACTACACGGCCAGTTTTAACAACGATGGCACCCTGAACATTGTGCCGCTGGCGGGCGGCAAGGCAGCCAGTGCCACTACCCTGACCGTGACCGGCAAGAAACTTGACCCCAGCAAGGTTAAGGCCGCCGACATTGTGGGCGGCGTAGACGCAGCAACGGGCAAGGAAACCGGCCTTGAAGTGGTGCGGCAGATTTACCCCAAGTTGTCCATGACGCCGGGTATTCTGCTGGCACCGCGCTTTAGCATGGACGCCACCGTGGCCGCTGCTTTGCAGGCCAAGGCCAAGGAGATCAACGGCGTGTTCAAGGCTGTGTGCATTGTGGACATTGACAGCACCGAGAGCGGTGCTACCAAATACACCGATGTGAAGCAGCGCAAGGAGGCGCAGGCTGTGAGCGACGCGAACGCTTACGCTGTGTGGCCCTGCGCCAAGGTGGGCGAAGTGGTTTACAGCGGCAGCGCCCTTGCCGCCGCCCTGACTGCCTACACTGACGCGGTGAACGCCGATACCCCGAATGTAAGCCCGTCCAACAAGACGCTGGCGATCAGCGCCGCCTGCCTTGCTGACGGCACCGAGGTTGTGCTTGACCAAGAGCAGGCCAACACCGTGAACGGCTTTGGCGTTGCCACTTTCCTGAACATGAGCGGTTTCCGCCTGTGGGGCAACAACACCGCCGCATACCCAAGCACCACCGACCCGAAAGACAGATGGTTCAGTGTGCGGCGCTTCCTTTCTTGGGCGGCGAACAGCTTTATCCTGACCTACTTTTCCAAGGTGGACAGCCCCGCCAACAAGCGGTTGATCGAGGCTATTGTGGACAGCGAGAATGTGCGCGGCAACGGCTTTGTGGCCCGTGGCGTGTGCGCCCGCTATGAGGTGATCTACGACGAGGCGGAGAACACCACTGCCGACCTGCTGGATGGCAAGATCACTTTCCACCAGTACATCACCCCCTACACACCGGCGGAGGACATCGAGGATGTTATCGAGTTTGACCCGGACGCACTGACCACGGCTTTGAGCTGATAAAGGAGGTACAGAGCTATGATTAGCAACAACTATATCCCGGAGAAGATCAATGACGCGACCGCATACCTTGACGGTACGCGGATGATCGGCGTTGCCGCCAGCGTTGACCTGCCGGAAGTGAACATGAAAACCGGCACCGTGGAGGGCTTTGGTGTTGGCGGCGAGATCGATTCCCCCACAATCGGACAGTGGGAGAGCTTTGAACAGGAGGTGCAGTTTAACACGCTGTATTCCAGCGCCGTTGATATGCTGAACCCCCTGACCGTGGTGAACCTGACTTTCCGCGCGGCGCAGCAGGTGTACGACAAGGCCGGCGGCTATGACTTTAAGGGCCTGCGCGTGGTCGAGATGGGCCGCGTGAAGAAGTTCAAGCCCGGCAAGATCGAAAAGAGCGAGGGCATGGAGGCCACCGTTACGCTGGAGCTGACCTACATTATGATCGAGGTTGACGGTGAGCAGCTTATCGAAATCGACAAGCTGAACGGCGTTTACAAGGTCAAGGGTGTGGATATGCTGGCAAAGGTGCGCAGCCTGATCTAACCCAAACAACCCCAAGAGCATGAACCCGCCCCCGGAATGAGCCGGAGGCGGGTATGCTTTTATTTTTGAGAAGCACTGACACACTGAAAAGGAGCTGTACATTATGGCAGAAGAAAAGAATATGACCGTGGCAACCGAGGAGAAAACCGAGGCGACGGCACCTAAGACCGAAAACCAGTACCTTTTGAAGCTGAACCGCCCTTATGTATTTGAGGGCAAGGAGTATGCGGAGATCGACCTTGCCGGGCTGGACAAGCTGACCGTGCAGGACGCGATCAACGCGCAGCGGCAGCTTTTCAACGAGCGGGAGCCTGCCGCCATGCTGCTGTGCGAAACCACCACCGCCTTTGTGCGCATTTTGGCTGCCAAGGCCACCGGCCTGCCGATTGAGTTTTTCAAGTTGGCACCGCGCAGCGTTTCCCGCAGAATCTACGGCATGGTGATGGGGTACATGAATGTGGACAGCAACACAGAGAACCACATTATGCGGCTGGAAAAGCCCTACTACTTTGAGGGCAAGCAGTACACGGAGATTGACCTGAACGGCGTTGCAGACCTGAACAGCCTGAACGAGAGCGCGGCGGAAAACCGCCTGACCCGCGCGGGCTTTATGGTGACGGACACCAGCTACAACTACCTGTACGCCTGTATCCTTGCCGGAATGGCAACGGGCTTGCCGGAGGAGTTCTTTACCGGGCTGCCGCTGTACGAAGTGCTGAAAATTAAAAACGCCGTGAACGACGCGGGTTTTTTCGAGTAAAGGGCGGTGCGAAAGCATTACGCAAGGCCGCCATACGCCTTGCCGCTGTGACGCGGACAGGCGTTGATTTTTACCTGAATTTGCCGACCCGTGAGTTCGCCAAGCTGAACGACGAGGTGGCGGAGGAATGGCGACGAGCAAAACATTAGAGCTTAGTATCAAGATCGCTGGCCGGATGGACAAAAGCCTGACGGCGGCGATCAACGGTACACAAAGCAAAATTGGCAGTTTAACCAAGAGCATAAGCAACATTGGCACCGTCGGCCTTGCCACTATGGGCGCGGTTGCCACCGCCGCAGCGGTGGGCATTGCGGGCTGCACCAAGGAGGCGCAGGCGCTTGAAAGCGCCATGGCCCCCGTGGTGCGCTATGTGGACGGCTTGGCGGACGCCAGCGGTGCGGTGAGTGACGCGATTGCCGACAACGGAAAGACCTTTAAGCAGAACTACGGCGCACTGAAAACCTATATCCAAGACCTTAGTACCGACATACCGCGAACCACCGACCAGCTAACGGCCATGAGCGCCGCGCTGGGCCAATCGGGAATTGGGGTAGACAAGCAGCTAACAACGGGGTATCTGCGTGATACTGCTGTGGCCGCAACGGCTATGGACTTGGACGACCAGACCGCCGGCAACTATGTGGCAAAGTGGGAGGCCAGCTTCAACTTTGACCACAAACAGGTTATGACCCTGTTAGACCAAATCAACTACCTTGGTGCCCATAACGCAACCACGGCAGGAGAAATTGCACAGAGCGTGAACAGCGCGGCGTCGATGGGCCAGATTGCAGGCGTTGACCCGGCGGCTACTGCCGCTATGGCAACGGCCATGCAGGCTACCGGCGTTGCCACTGACCGGGTAGGCACGAGCATTTCCCGCATTTACACCAATTTGAGCAAGGGCAGCAACGCTACCAAGGCCCAAAAGGAAATGTGGGAGGAGCTGGGCTTTACCGCCGAGGGCATAGCCAAGAGTATGCAGACCGACGGCGTGGGCACATTGAAAGAAGTTTTTACCGCTTTGCAGGATATGCCGGACGAACGCAAGGTTGCTGCACTTAGCACCCTGTTTGGGCAGTGGGCCATTGAGGGCGGCGCAAAGATCACAAACAATTTAGGCGCTTACGAAAAGGCGCTTGCAATGGTGAGCGACCCAAGCCTGTACACCGGCAGTATGGAGCGGGAGTTTATTATTCAGGCCAGCACCAGCGAAAGCATTGACACGATGGTGAAAAACTCCGTGACAGCGCTAAAGCAGGACATTGGCACGGAGTTTTTGCCCGTGAAGAAAACCTTGTCGCTGGCTGTGATCGACCTGATGAACGGTGTGCGTAAGGATATGCCGCAGCTGCAAACGCTGGCCGGAACGCTGGCCGACCTGCTGAGCGCCGGTATTTCCAAGCTGGGCGACGCGCTGCAAGCAGCCCTGCCCTATGTGCAAAAGACGCTGGACTATGTAGCAGACAACGGGCCGCAGGTGGCCGGAATCCTTGGCGGGTTGGCCGGAACCTTTGCGGCCATGAAGTTTGCGCCGCTGGCCGGGAATCTTTTGGAGGGAGCCGGGAGCCTGCTGTTTGGTGAGAGCGGCGGGCTTGGCGTGGCGGCGGGCGGCAGCGAGAGAAGCGGCGGCCTGCTGGGCGCGGTGGGCAGTTTGTTCACCGGCGGACAGAAGTTTGCGGGCAATGCCGTTGGCACGATCAGCAATGTGGCCGAGGCCGCAGGCGTTGGCGCGACAATGGCAAACTCCAACATGACACGGACGCAGTGGGGAGCCATTACCAGTAACGGGAGCGGCAGCTTTATGCAGCGGTTGGAGAACAGCGCCATTGGTGCTTACTTTGGCATTAAAAACCGTGGAACGCTGACCAACCAAAAGGGCACCGACTACAAGTTTATGCAGGGCCTTATGGGCGTGGCCGGGCAGATCACCGACGCAAAGCAAGGCGGCGGACTGCTGGGGATGGCAAAGAACGCTGCGACGAGCAGCCCCATAGGGCAGTATTTTGGCGGAATCCGCGCGGCAGCCGGGAATGTGGCGAATACCACCATCGGCAGCAAGATCGTAGGTTTCGGCAAGGGCACCATTGGTGTGAGCAAAGAAATCCTTGCGGGCATTGCGGGGCCGGAGGGCTTGGGTCTGACCAACCTTGTGAGCGGTGCCAAGGGGCTTGCACAGAACGGTGCTGGCTGGGTGGCCGGAAAAGCCGGGAGTGTAATCTCCACCGTAGCGAACAGCGGCGTGGGGCAGGCAATCGGCGGCGCGGCGGGCAGGGTTGGCGGCGTAGCAAAGGGCGTGGTGAGCGTTGGCTCTAACGCCTTGGGTGCGCTGGGCAACTTTGCCGGAGCCGGGGCTGGACTGCTGGGCAGCGTTTGGGGGCCGGTGGCAGGAGGCTTTGGCAGCCTGTTTGCCGGGGCAGCCCCGGTAATTGCTGCGATCAGCGGCATTATTGCTGTGGTAAGCATTTTGGGCGACCACTTGGAGGACATACGCGGCATAGTCGTGAATGTGTTTGGTGAAACCGGCGGGCAGGTATTTGATGTGTTCACCGGCAAACTGCAAGGCGTGGCCGACTTTGTGACAGGGCTTTTCAGCGAGGGCGGCGTTGCCGCTGCGCTGGCCCCCCTGCAGAACACGATCACAAACCTGTTTGGTGAAAACGCAGGCGCAGCCTTTGGCGGCGTGGTGACTATCCTGCAATCCATCATGGGCGTGGTTGGGCAAATCGTGACCTTTGCGACGGGCACGGTCAAGCCGATCATACAGGATGTATTTACCTTTATCACGGGTACGGTGCTGCCCATTATTTTGCAGACCTTTACGGCGGCAGCGCCGACGATAGCCAGCATAATTTCCAATATTGGCAGTGCGGTTATGACGGGTATGCAGATCATTGGCAGCGCCATTCAGGCGGCAATGCCGATCATACAGGGAATTATTACCGTGATTATGACCATTGGCAGCGTGGTTGTGCCCGCACTGCTGGCCGGGTTTGAAGCGTTCAGTGCGGGAATCAGCGCAGTTATGAGTGCGATTCAAGGTTTCTTCCAAGGCTTGATTACTTTTATTACCGGGGTGTTCTCCGGCAGTTGGAGCCAAGCGTGGGAGGGAATCAAGCAGATTTTCGGTTCTGCTTTCGACGGACTGGTAGCGCTGTGCAAAGCACCGCTGAACGCCGTTATTGCGATCATCAACAAGGCGATTTCCGGCATTAACGGTTTGGGCCTGACTATCCCGAAATGGGTGCCCATACTTGGCGGCAAGAGCTTTTCCGTCAATATACCCACCCTGCCCATGCTGGCAAGGGGCGGCTTTACGGACGGTGTTTCTATCGCCGGTGAAGCCGGAACCGAGGCGGTAATCAGTTTCCAGCGCGGAGTACGCAGCGACAACATCAACACTTGGACGCAGGCGGGCCGTATGCTGGGGGTAAGCGGAGAGCAGGCCGCCGTGGCGGCAGGTGTACCGTATGCCGACGGCGGCGGTGCGGTGGAGCTGGCGACGATTGAGGCGACGCAGGGTAACAACGCTGTGGAGCTGCAAGAGATCGACACCGGCAAGCCGCAGCCGGAACAGGGCGGCAGCGGAACCCCGGACGGCGGCGGGCAGGTTGTATTTGCGCCGCAGATCGTCGTGCAGGGAAACGCTGACCGGGCTGTACTGGAAAGCGTTTTGGACGACGCGCAGCAGCGGTTTGAACTTTGGTACGAACAAATGATGCGCCGAAAGGCGCGGACGGCCTACTGACAGGAGAAACGATATGGCATACACAACAAAGAGCGGTGACACTTGGGATGTGATTGCAAAGCAGGTGTACGGCAGTGAATACCATGCGGACATTCTGATGGCGGCCAACCCGCAGCAGATCGACACTTTCCTTTTTGAGGCCGGGGTGGTGCTTGCCACCCCGGTTTTGGAGGAGGAGCGCGACGGACTGCTGCCACCGTGGAAGTACGAGGCAAGCTATGAATAACGGCAGACGGGTTGAATTGGATGTAACCTACAACAATGCCCCCTTTGCCGGGCAGGTAGGCGCGGAGATCGAGAGCCTGACCTATGTTGACAATGCCGCCGACGACAGCGACAGCATAGACATTACGCTGGACGCACAGGACAGTAAATGGCTGCACGGCTGGCTGCCGGAGGAGGGCGCGACGCTGCGCCCGCGCATTATCGGGCGGGATTGGAACGGCCCCGGTGACACCCATGTGATGGAGTGCGGGCTATTTATCCTTGACGATGTAGCCTACCAAGACGCGCCGACCACTTTACAGGTGGGCGGCGTGAGCAAGCCGAGCGACACCGATTTTAGCGAGTTGGAGCGGGAAACCATTTGGAAGAACACCTCCATAAAGCGAATTGGGGAAAGCATTGCCGGGCGGTACGGGCTGGGGTTCACCTATGACGCAGACGATTACGACATAGAGTGCGACGAGCAGGACGGCACCGACAGCAGCTACTACAACACCCTTTGCAAAAACTACGGTCTGATCTTAAAAGTGTACGCAAAGCGGCTGTGGGTATATGACCGGGAGCGCTACAAAGGCAAACGAGCCGTGCAGGACTTTGACCGCACGAACATTATACCCGGCAGTTTGAGCTACAACACGACCCTGTCCGGCACCTATACGGGCGGGTATTTTACCTACACCGACGCCGACAAGGACTTGGACATTGTGTGCAGCGTGGGCGGCGGAAACCACACCAAGAATGTGAACCGCCGTGCCACCAGCGTTTTTGACGCAAGCGTACAGCTTTGCGCCGAGATCAACAATGCCAACCACGGCAGGGTGAAGCTGAAATTTTCCGTTATGGGCAACTGGGGCGTGAGCGCCGGAAACAACCTGCGCCTGACCGGGTACGGGGATGGCCTGAACGGAGGAATCAACGGCAAATACTTTGTGGACAAGGTGACGCACAAGTACACCAAGAGCGGCGGCTTTGTGACCAGCTTTGAGTGCAGCGGTATTTTTGACCCGTTCCATTACTGGGATGTGGGCGGACATATCGAATACCACCAAAGCGAGGATAGCAGCAGCGAAAGCTACAACAGCGCCTACGAAACCACCAGCCCGGCGGCCAA
>OLPZ01001094.1_pt1 | contig 19100 bp, 14 predicted proteins | sample 1672711 | NCBI WGS metagenome assembly OLPZ01 (sample SAMEA3136716, study PRJEB25190) | human gut metagenome
CCTGCTTGAGGTAGAGGGGCGAGTTGTTGAGCATGGTGGACCAGTTGACCAGACCATACTCGATGCCCAGCGCATAGGCGCCGATGGGCTTGATGGTAGAGCCTGTCTGCCGTTCCACGTTGTAAGCACGGTTCAGGGCAAGGCTCTTGGTCTTTTCGCCCAAGCCGCCCGCAATAGCCAGCACATTGCCGTCATAGTCCAGCGTGACCATAGCAGCCTGCGTGCGCACGTTGCGGTAATAGTAGACGGTGCCATCCTCGCCGGTGCGGGTCTTGGGGGTACCGTCCTCGTTGAACACCTGCACATCATCGTCCGAAATGGAGGTAACCTCTTCCTCATGCCAGCCCGCCGGGAAGTAGGCATCGTCGGTGTTCAGCATCAGGTTTTCCATCTGGGACTGCAACTTGGTGTTGACAGTGGCTTCGATGGTAAAGCCGCCGGTGTAGAGCAGCTTCTGCGCCTCGGACTCGCTGATGCCCTCCTTGGTCATGATGTCCTGCACGACCTCATTGAACAGTGCATCGGTGAAGTAGGAGGTGACGGTGCTGGGCTTTTTGCCGCTGTCTTCTTCGGCCAGCACAAGGGGCTGTGCAGCGCCGTTGCGGTAGTCCTCCTCGCTGATCACACCCTGCTGCCACATATTGTACATGATGAAGTTGCGGCGGTGGATCAGATTTTCGGGGTTCGTATAGGGGTTATAGTTGGTGGGGTTTTTGGTAATAGAGGCAATGGTAGCGCACTCCCACAGGCTCAGCTGGCTGACGTCCTTGTTGAAGTACTCGTTGGCCGCCGTCGTGCAGAATGCCGCGCACCTCGTCGGTCGTGATGGCGTCCACGCCGCAGCCGAACGAGACAAGCTGAATGAGGTTCACGCGCTTATCCGCACGGTCTACAACGTACTTTGCAGCCGCGTACAGACGGGAGTGATATGTCCACTGGTTGAGGACCTTCGTCGGGAATTTCTTCTCCTTGCACGCAACGGCGTCTTCCGTCACAACGACCGCGCCGCAGTCGCAGATGAGGCCGTCAATGCCGTGGTTGATCTCCGGGTCCACATGATACGGACGACCGGCCAGCACGATAACGGGCTTATGCTGTTCTTCGGCGAGCGCGAGGAATTTGTCGCCGACGGCACGCACGGCGCGCATGTAGAGGTCATACTCCGCATACGCCGCGTCGGATGCTTTCTTCACGTCTTTTTTCGTGAACGTACCGTTCGGGAAGTGGCGGCGTAAAATCTCGTACATCTTGCCGGGGAAGTCGTGTCTGCGGTGCAGGCCAACGTAATCGCCGATGAAGACGGTGTCCTTTAATTTCTGGATATTGGAGGAGATGACCTCCGGGTAATAGGCGACAACCGGGCAATTATAGTGATTATCACCGAGGTTTTCGTCAAAGTTATACGTCATGCAGGGGTAGAACACCGCGTCCACGCCCTCGTCAAGCAGCGCTTCCACGTGGCCGTGCATCAGCTTTGCCGGGAAGCACGCCGTATCGGACGGAATGGTGTGCTGACCCTTTAAATAAAGCTGGCGGTTCGACGCCGGTGACGTTTTCACATCGTAGCCGAGCGTTGTGAAGAACTTATACCAGAACGGCAAAAGCTCGTACATGTTGAGGCCCATCGGAATGCCGATGACCGCCTTGCCCGTGTCTTTGTATGTATAGCGCGCGAGCAGCTTGCGCTTTTCTTCAAACATGTTGTACTGCGCTTCGGTGGATTTCACGCCCGTCACCGGCTTTTCACAGCGGTTGCCGCTGATGAACTTGCGTCCGCCGGAAAAGGTGTTAACCGTCAACTTGCAGCTGTTGGAGCAGCCGCGGCAGGTGATAGCCTTTACGCTGTGGGTGAATTCTTCGAGCGCCTCCTTGCTCAAAAGCGTCGAAAGCTCCGTCGCCTTACCCGCAGCCTGTGCTTTTTCGTGTGCATACAGTGCAGCACCGTATGCGCCCATCAGGCCCGCAATGGTCGGACGGATGACATCGTGGCCGATCTCCTGCTCAAACGCGCGCAGCACGGCGTCGTTCAGGAACGTACCGCCCTGCACGACGATCTCCCGGCCGATTGCTTTGGAATCGACCGCACGGATAACTTTATACAGCGCGTTCTTGACAACGCTGATGGAAAGACCCGCGGAGATGTTCTCCACCGTTGCGCCGTCCTTCTGCGCCTGCTTCACGGAGGAGTTCATGAACACCGTGCAGCGGGAGCCGAGGTCGACCGGGCGATCCGCAAACAGACCGAGCTTTGCAAAATCTTCAATGGAGTAACCCAGCGCACCCGCAAACGTCTGGAGGAACGAGCCGCAGCCGGAGGAACAAGCCTCGTTGAGGAAAATATCGTCGATGACGCCGTTTTCGACCTTGAAGCACTTGATGTCCTGACCGCCGATGTCGATGATGAAATCGACCTTCGGGTTGAACGCGCGCGCCGCGTAGAAATGCGCCATCGTCTCTACGATGCCGTAATCGACGGAAAACGCGTTTTTGATGATGTCTTCGCCGTAGCCGGTCGCCGCGCAGGCGCAGATCTTCGCCTGCGGGAAACGCGTGTAAACTTCAAGCAGGAATTCACGCATCAGCGGGACAGGGTTGCCGCTGTTCGACATATAGCGCGAACAAACAATATTGCCGTCCTTATCCGTCACAACGGCTTTAACGGTCGTGGAGCCCGCATCGATGCCGATATAAACCGGCTCGCCGTCCTCCAGTGTGTCGCGCACCTTAACGCCGGCGTTAAGGTGGCGCTTTGTGAATGCTTCGTAATCCGCCTTGTCCTTAAAAAGCGGCGGGCAGGCGCGGTATTCTTCCTTTGCTGTGTAATGCGCAATGCGGTTGATGATCTCCGCAAGCGTTGTCTCATTGCCGTCCGCCGCAAACGCCGCACCCAACGCGACGAAATACAGCGAATTTTCCGGGCAGATGCCCGTAATGCCGAGCGTCTTATCAAACGCCACGCGCAGCTCGCTTAAAAACGTCATCGGGCCGCCGAGGTATACGACCTTACCCGCGATTTCTCTGCCCTGCGCAAGACCCGCAACGGTCTGGTTCACAACGGCGTAGAGAATGCTTGCCGCCACGTCTTTTTTCTGCGCGCCCTGATTTAAAAGCGGCTGAATATCGCTCTTTGCGAACACGCCGCAGCGGGAAGCAATGGTGTAGATCTTCTCATGCTCTTTCGAGAGTGTGTTGAGTTCATCCGGGGTGATGTTCAAAAGCGTCGCCATCTGGTCGATGAACGCGCCGGTGCCGCCCGCGCAGGAGCCGTTCATACGCACCTCAAGGCCGGAGGCGTTATTGCCGTCCGTAAGGAACAAAATCTTCGCGTCCTCGCCGCCAAGCTCGATGACCGCATCCGTACCCGGCACAAGGCGGTTCACCGCAATGCGCGTCGCGTACACCTCCTGCACGAACTGAATGTCGCTGCGCTCTGCAAGACCCATACCGGCCGAGCCGGAAATACTCAAAAGCACCTTTTCTTTCGGAAACTGCTCTGCCACTTCACGCAGCATCTCAACGGATTTCTCCACGATGCGCGAAAGATGACGCTCATATTTTTTGAAAAGCACCTCGTTCTGCTCGTTCAGAACAACGTACTTTAAGGTCGTGGAACCAACGTCCAAACCGATTCTCATCATGTTGATTCATCCTTTCTGCGGTACCCTTTCCGCATCGTATACCGGTACCGCATAAATGCCGCCTGTTTCGGCAGCTCTTACATATCCGCAAAAATTACCCAAATATACTTTTAATGATACCACAGGCGCGCGCGCAATTCAATACGCAGCACCGCGGCGAGATTGTAAAAAATTCGTGACATAGCGCGGTTTTTCTTGTGTGGGAAAGCCATTTTCCGCACGGGTTTTCCTCTTTTTGTTTTGTCCGCGGCGACTATTTTAACGGCTTTTCGCATATAACTCACCGATGAGAAATGAGGAGGGTTTCCTATGTCAAACGGCAAAAGAAGGTATTTTCCGGGCGCCAACACCGGGCGCGGATTCATCGGGCATTTTGAGGGCATCGTGCCGCCGTGGAGCGAGCCGCACTACACCTACGTTTTAAAGGGCGGCCCCGGGGTAGGAAAAAGCACATTGATGAAAAAATGCGCCGCCATCGCACGGGCAAACGGGTTTACCGTCGAAGAATTTCGCTGCGCAAGCGACCCCGAAAGCTTTGACGCCGTGCGTATCCCGCAGCGGCGGCTCGTCTTACTGGACGGCACCGCGCCGCACACCATAGACCCCGCCATGCCGGGGATCGACGGCGAAACGCTGGATCTCGGACGGTTTTTGCACAAAGAGGTCTTCAAACGCCGCCGCGAAGAGCTTTTTGTCCTTGCAGAAGAAAACCGCACGCACTACAAAAACGCGTTCGCGTGCCTTTCCGCCGCAGGCAGCCTGCGCCGTGCCGCCGTAAGCGAAGCCGCAAGGTCTGCCGACCTTACCATGATCCGCACATTTTTAAAGGAGGGTTTCACACTGCCGAAGGAAGGCACACCGCGCACACTATTTTTAACGAGCCCCACGCCCGCCGGCGTTGCGGATTTCCGGGAAGCACAGGATGCCGAAAACACCGTGTACCTGCCCGGCGTTTTGGGTGCGGTGTTCTTAAACGAAGCCATGAAGCTCGTGCAGAATACGCAGGCTGAAATTTTCCTGCATCCGCTCACGCCGGAAGCACCGCAGTGCGTTCGCATCGGCGACACCATGCTGTGTGCCGCGGACGATACCCGCAGCACATTAAACGAGTTCCTTTTGGGCCCGATTTCGGACTTCATCCCGTTCGCCATGCAGGAGGCCGAGACCTTGACTGCGCAGGCCGTGGAGGAGCTCAGGCTCTGCAAGCGCACACATGACGCGATTGAAACCATCTACCGCCCGTTCGTCGACTACGACCATGTAGAGCGAGAAACGAACCGTCTGCTGGAAACCCTAAAGCTGTGATAGACAAAAACGAAAGCGAAAATCTGTGAATTCGGCACATTGCAGTCGATACATAAACGTGTTAAACTGAACACAGCGAAGCGACGCAAAAGTTTTTGATCGACCTTTTTTCAAATGAAGGTCAAACCGAACCCATGGTTTGGTCGAACTCCGCAGAGTTCGAAACTCTTTTGCCTACCTAAAAATCAAGATGGGAGCTTTAACAGTCCAGCGGACTGTTAAAGTGTGGGAGACCCAATTAGGGGGTATTCCAAAGGATTTGCGGTGCAAATTCTTGAAAATCTCAGAAAGCACTAAAAGTATTGAAAAGAAAGGAATTTAAACTCTATGCAGATCACATTTCTCGGTGCAAGCCACGGCGTGCCGGAGGCGAATCGCCGCTGCTCCTGCACCTTGATCGAAACGAACGGCCGATATTATTTCATCGATATGGGCGTCAACGCCATCGATGCCCTGCGCACACGCGGCATCGAGGTGGAGGACGTCAAGGGCATCTTCATCACGCATATGCACGGCGACCATACAAACGGGCTCATCTCATTCGTCGACCTTATCAGCTGGTATTTTAAAACCGCCGACCCCGAAATTTGCCTGCCGAACTTGGAGGGCGTTGAGGCCATCCGTGCATGGCTCAAAGCGAATCACTGCGAAATGCGCGACCTGCGCTTTAAAAAGGTCACGGACGGCACGATCTTCGACGACGGATATTTAAAAGTCACCGCCATTCCCACGCAGCATTGCCCGGATTCCCATGCTTTTTTCGTGGAAGCCGAGGGCAAAGCCGTGCTGTTCACGGGCGACTTAAAGCATCCCAACGTCGATTTTCCGAAAATCGCCAAGGAAAAGCCGACCGAATTTGTCATCTGCGAGGCCGCACACTTCCCGGCGACCGATTACGCGCCCGTTTTGGCCGCCTGTCCCACAAAGCAGGTGCTCGTCAACCACTACGCGCCGTGGAATATTCCGAACGTCATGCAGCTTGCGGAAACGCTCGCTCCGCTGCCCGTCAAATTCGTGAACGACGGCATGCAAATCACGCTTTAAATTCATACGCAAAAAGGTCTGCTCCGTTTTGGTGAGCAGACCTTTTCCTTTTACTTTTTGTTGACAGGATAAATACCCGACCAGCCGCAGTTGCCGTCTTTGTCTTTCAGCTCCACGCGCACGAACGTGTCCGTAGGCTGCACTTTATACGTCGCTTCGGTCACATTTTCGCCTACCGTCGCGCGGTCGCCCGCCCAAACGGTATCGGTGAAGAACACGACCTCCTGCACCGGCGAGGTATGCACCGTGACCGTGCCATTTTCAATTTCAACACGGAAATTCGGCCCCTGCGTTGCGTAGAAGCGGTTTGCGCGGATAGCCGCCAAAACACCCTCGCGCGTCAATTCATCCGCCTGCACCATGATGTACGAACGCGTCTCGTCACCCGTGTAGTGGTGTGCATCGTCTGCCGCCATGCACGGCAAATAGTGCCCCAAAAGCGCCATTTCGTCGAAAAACACACCGGAATACGGACGGCAGTTCCACGGCAGGCCCGAAGTGGTGTTGTAAATCTCGCACCCGTCAATGCCGTACAGCTTTGCGACCTCCGAAGCGCGATCCAGCGACCATGCGGGATGTGCCAAGATTGCAATGCCGTTCACGTTATGGATCTCATCGATAATCTTCTGCGCGGAAAGCCCCGACGCGCGTTTTGTAAGCGCAGGCGCTTTCTCCATGCCGATGCCGACGATGTGGTAAATGCCCTCCTGCACAGTACTGCCCACGTCGAACTCCGTGCCGTTTAAGAGGAGAAAATTTTCCTCCTGCCGCCCCTCACCGTGGAACCAGTGGTCGGTCAGCGCAAGGAAATCATAGCCTTTTGATTTGTATAATGCAATCGTTTCTTCCGGCGCATACGCGCCGTCCGAGTTCGTCGTATGGGTGTGCAGATTGCCCTTATACCAGGTTTTGCCGAACGCATCCGTAAACATAGTCTTTCCCCCATCCTGCTTTTTGTCTCTTTGGGATTATCATAGCACGATGGCGAGGTGAGTGCAAGCTTTGTGCATGAAAAAAAGGCGGCAATGCCGCCTTTTCAGGGAATCCATAGTGCTTACGCTTTTTCCGCGCTCAGTACTTCTATCAGCTTTGCTTTCTGCAAGGCGACGACGACAGCCGGGACCAGAATAAGCTGCACCACGATGCCCGGGATTGCGTTTAAGAGTGCGCCGGAGATGAACGCCGCAAATGTGAACGCGCCCGCGTCCGCCGCGATGCCGCTGAGAATCACCTTCACGATACCCCAGACAACTCTGCCCGCGACCATAGCGATTAAAAGGCTGCCGTACAGCGTGCCGACGGTCTGCTTTTTGAACACCTTGCGGTACATGATGCCGCTTACCAGTCCGTATGTCAGCAGCTCAAACGCCATAGCGATGGCGACGTAGAACGGCGGCATGCCGAACATCACCATGCGCAGCAGCGGGGCGATAAAGCCCACAACCGCGCCCACCGGGCCGCCGCATACGAAGCCTGCAAGCAAAATCGGCAGGTGCATCGGACACAGCATTGCGCCGATCTGCGGGATCTGCCCGGTGAAGAACGGCAGTACTAACGCAAGCGCCAGAAAAAGTGCACCGAGCACAAGGTTTTTAACGAAAAATTTGCTGTTTGTACGGTTCATTGAAATACCCTCCCTGATACAAAAAGACCACGAAGCATTCCGCCCATACCGAGCGAAAAGACCTTCGTGGTCTATTTTTTAAAGCGGCTTTAAAATACTTTCAAACGGCGTTTCGCCGCGCGGTCTTTTGACCGTTACCGCTTCCTGCGGCTTTGCTGTCTATATCATAGCATAAATTAATCTTAAAGTCAACTACCGAATTTTAATTTTGCCGAAACGAAATTACTTTTCCGCGCTAAGGATAACCGTAACGTCCGGGTGCAGCTGCAAAACGGAAGCCGGCACCTCCGGCGTAACCTTGCCGAAGCAAGTCTTTTCGACGATCTCCGCCTTATCCGGGCCTGCGATGAGAAGAATCTTCTTCGCCTTCATAATGGTGCCGATGCCCATGGTGATGGCCTGCGTCGGCACATCCTCGCGGCGCTCGAACAAACGGGAGTTCGCGTTGATGGTGCTCTCCGTCAGCTGTACGGTGTGCACGGTCGCCGGGAAGTTGTCCGTCGGCTCGTTAAAGCCGATATGCCCATTGTGGCCGATGCCGAGCAGCTGCAGATCGATGCCGCCGAGAGACTGAATAAAGCTCTCATAGCGCACAGCTTCCTCTTCAAGGTCATCTGCGTGGCCGTTCGGCACATGTGTGTTCGCCTTGTCGATATTCACGTGGTCAAAGAGGTTGTCGTTCATGAAATAGCGGTAGCTGTTCGGGTTCGTATCGTCCAGACCGCAGTATTCGTCGAGGTTTACGGTGCGCACTTCGGAAAAGTCCAGTATGCCGTCCTCATAGCTCTTTACAAGATCTTTGTAGGCGCCAATCGGCGAAGAGCCTGTTGCAAGACCCAACACGCAGTTCGGCTTCAAAAGCACCTGACCGCCGATGATGCCGGCTGCAATGGCGCTCATTTCTTCATAGGTTTTCGTTTTGATAATGCGCATTTGAATATTCATCCTTTCAATACAATAAAGCGCCGGCCTTATGCCGCGCGCGTTTTTACCCAAAGAGTTTCTACCTATAACTATACCATAAAATTTACAAAAGTAAAGGCATTCCCGCAGAAAACCGCGAAACGGTTCCCGGAAATGCCCCAATTTACTTTATGCCGTCTTATTCACCGCTTTTTCCTTTTTCAGCGCCTCAAGCGGAATCTGCGCCAAAATGACCGCCGCAAACACCAAAACGCAGCCCAAAAGCTCGCGTCCGTTCATGCTTTGGCCGAGGACCAGCCAGCCGGAAAGCGCCGCAAACACAGATTCAAGGCTCATGATAAGGGACGCCACCGCAGGCGGGGTATCCTTCTGCCCCAAGATTTGCAGCGTGTATCCCACGCCGCTCGACATCAGGCCCGTGAAAAGCAGCGGCCCTGCACTTTTTAAAATGTCCGCAAGCGTGAACGTCTCCGTAAACAGCGCCGCTGCCGTGCAAAGAATGCCGCAGACAAGAAACTGCACGCACGAAAGCGCCACGCCGTTCACCATCGGCGAGAAATGGTCGATGATGAGGATATGTACGGAAAAGCCCAGCGCACACAAAATGACGAGCAAGTCGCCCGGCGCGATGGTGAAGCCCTCCTGCACGCTCAACAAATACGTGCCCGCCGCCGCAATAACAACACTCACCCAAACCGTTGCGGGCACGCGTTTTTTAAGGAACAAACCGAGTATCGGCACAATCACGATGTAAAGCGCCGTCAGAAACCCGGCCTTGCCCACTGTCGTAAAGCTGATGCCGAACTGCTGCAAATTAGAGGCCACAGCAAGCGCCGAGCCGCACAGCACGCCGCCCACCCACAGGGTCTTGCGGCTCTGCTTTCTCTCTTCGTCCGTCTGCGTTTTTTTCGGCGCTTTGCGCTGCATAAACAGCAGCACGGGCAAAAGCGCCAGCGCGGCAATGAAATTGCGTACGCCGTTAAACGCAAACGGGCCCAAATGGTCCATGCCGAGACTCTGCGCTACAAACGCCGTGCCCCAAATAAGGGCGGTGATCGTCAGGAGCAAGGCTCCGCGAAATTGCTTCATGAAAATTCCCTTCAAGTCGTAGTTTTACACTTCGTTCGTCTCGCGCGTCAAATTCTTCATCCAGTTATACCGGTTGATTTTCACCACGGCAACGAAGCATTTTAAGATCTGGTCGCATTTGAGGCACGCAAAAACCACCCAAGGCGGCGCACCGAGGTAAGACGCGATAATGGCAGACGGCAGCACCACAAGGAACACGAAGATCGTGTCGTTGCGGAAGACAAACGAAATGTCGCCGCCGGATTTAACAAGGCCGAACAGGCACGCCGCCTGATAGCACGTGCCGATAATCGTAACGGAAATGACATTGATGAACTCACGCGCATACGCCACGGCCGCATCGCTCGCGCCGTACAGCCCGATGAACGGGTCGCGCAGGAAGTGCACCGCGATGCCGGAAAGAATGCCGAGGCCAAGGAAAATGACCTGCGTCGTGCGGGCATACTCGCGAATTTTTTCCATACGTCCGGAGCCGACCGTCTTGCCGGTGATAATGCCTACCGCGCTCGAAAGGCCGTTCATTGCAATGTACATCATGTTGTGCAACATATTCGCGATACTCACCGCCGCAATGACGCCCGCGTCATAACGGCCGAGAATCATCGTCTGCCCCAGCATGTTCACCGACCATACGACCTGCCCTCCCATGATAGGCAGACCGTAGCGCAGGAAATCGCGCGTCAATTCGCCGCCGCGCTTTAAGAGGTCGGCAAAGCGAAGCTTCAGTTTTTTATCGACGCAGCGCACGTAAACGACCATCACAGCCGCTTCAATGATGCGCGAAAACAGCGTAGCCACCGCCGCACCGGTCACACCGAGTGCCGGGAAGCCAAGCTTACCGAAAATCAAAATATAGTTGCAGATGACGTTCACAATGAGCGTCACAAATGACACGTAAAGACCGATCTTCGCCGTCTCCACCGCGCGCATCGTCGCCACCATCACCTGCGAAATGCAGAAGAAAATGTACGAAAGGCTCACCACGCGCACGTAAACCGTGCCCGATTCAATGACCGAAGCATCACTCGTGAACAGGGATACGATCTGCGACGGCAATAAAAACGCCGTCACCGTAATGACCAAACCGATGAGCAAAGCAAACCGCACACCGATGGCCGCAATGCGGCGGATGCTTTTTGTATCGCGTTTACCCCAATACTGCGCAGCCAAAATGAGGATAGCACCCTCAATGCCGCCAATGAACATTTGCAGCAGCGTCTGCAGCTGGCTGCCCACATACACACCGGAAATCGCACTGTCGCCGAGCGTGCCGATCATCACGTTATCTGCAAGACCGACCGCAAAGGTTACGGCGTTCTGCAGTGCAATCGGTATCGCGAGCGTGACGAGCGTTTTGTAAAAGCTCTTGTCTCTTGTGAAAAACATGTTTCCTCCCCCGGGGCCTGCGCCCCAAACTCAATACAATAGCGCGCAAAAGCGCATCTTGCTTCTGATTATAAAAAAAAGCGGAGAAAAAGTCAATACAAAAAAGGGCGGCAAAGCCGCCCTTTCAAGCTCTCAAATTTTACGCATCTTCGTGTGTTGTCACGGTGCCCTCCGACGTGCTCGTTTCCGATTCCGGCTCCGGCGTCGCCGTGGCTTCCGCACCGTCTGCAGCTTTTGCCTCCGCGGAATAGAGCACCGTCAGCGTCTCGGCATCTGCTTCGCCGGTCGCCGTAAGCCCGTTCGCTTTCTGGAACGCCTTTACGGCCTCCATCGTCACTTCGCCATACATGCCGGTGTATTCCACCGTCAGATAGCCAAGCTCCGCTAAGCGCTGCTGCATCGCGAACACATCGTCGCCCTCCGTGCCGGATTTGATCGCCGTGTATTCCGGCGCGGGTGAGGGGCTCGCCGTCGCTTCCGTTTCCGAAAGCTCGGAATCCAGCTCCAGCGCAGTAGAGTTTTCCTCCGTCAATTCGGGGTATGCAAGGCCCATCATGTCGATGCACGCGTTGTACACCGTCTTGCCCTGCCAATTCATATAATTCGGGTCGACGGCGTAAACACGGCCGTTTTTTACCGCCGAAAGATTCGCATACTGCGCGTCCTGCATGATCTGCCCGCGCACATCTTCTGAACAGAAAATCATCGTCGGGTCGCTCAATCGCAAATCGTCAAACGTGAACGTGCCGCCCGTAAGGCCCTTAAAAATATTCGTCAGACCGATATACGACATCATCACGCTGCCAAGCTCATCGCCCGTCACCGCAGATCCGTTTACATCCGAAATATAGCACGCCGTCACCACGGTGTTGCTTTCCGGTGCCAAGCGCGAAAGGTCGTCGAGCGAGGAGAAGATCTTCTGCGCTGCCTTCACGCCTACATTATAACCCGTAGAGCCGCCGTTCAAAGCCGTGCCCACCTGCGCGTACAGGCGTTCAAAATCCTCGCGGTTTTTCGCACGCGTCAAAAGGAGCACCGTAATGCCCGCGTTTTCAAGCGTCTGCTTTTCGCTGTCGTCCATCGTCTCCGCCAAAACGAGATCCACACCTGCAGAGATCACACTCTGCGCATCCGTTGCGGAAACCTTCGGCAGCACTTGTAAATCGGGCTGCGTGCAGTCGTCGCTTGCAAGCGATAAGCTTGTCTCGTACCCCATCGCCAGCACCACATCCGCCAAACTGCCGGAGAGTACCGCCACCTTCTGGGGTTTTGCGTTTAACGTCACTTCGTTCACGGTCACCGGGTATTCCTGCGAAACGGCGCCTGATTCAATATTCGCCGGCTGCGAGCACGCCGTCGCGCTGAACGCCACCAAAACGCTCAAAACGACCGCCGCAGCGCAGCGCATCCATTTTTTCATATCCATAAGCATTCGCCGCAAAAGCGGCATCCTCACTTTCCGGGTCATATCCGCACAGCTTTAGCCGTGCGAAAACAAAAGGTCTAAACATCATAATACACAGTTATTGTAACCGCATTGCCCTGTATATGTCAACCTTTTTGCCAAAAAACGCTTGACTTTTTCTCTCAAAACCGATAAAATAATATGCGCAAAGCGTGTTTTCCCATGCTTTAGCCGAATATGGAAACGTATCGAAGCGGTCATAACGGGACTGACTCGAAATTTCGGCAGAAGCTGGGAATTTCGTCCCCCTGATTCTCCTTGATATTCCTCAACACAGAAAATCTCAAAATCGAATATTTTTTGCCGTCTCTCCTGTTTTCTCTCCAACGAATTTTTGAGCAAATTTCCGGAAAGAAAACCGGATGAAAATAGACACGGAGAGTTGTCCGAGTGGTCGAAGGTGCAGCACTCGAAATGCTGTAGACCGAAAGGTCTCTAGGGTTCGAATCCCTAACTCTCCGCCACAAAAAGCCTGTAAACAAGTCCGTTTACAGGCTTTTTAATTTTTGCCTAAAGGGCAAAGCCCGCACGAATTTCGGTTTTCAGGGGAGAAAATCAGCTGTTCTCCCCGGCACTGATCGAACTCCAGCGGCTGCTGAAGTCGCCGCCCTCCGGCAGAGCAAGCCCTGTCTCCATCGCCTGCGCCGAAGTGATCTTGGACTTGTAATCCAAGTGGGCGTAGATGTTCGCCGTGGTGGTAAAGTCGCTGTGCCCCAACCACTCCTGAATGTGTTTGAGGGGGACGCCGTTGGCCAGCAGCAAGCTGGCGCAGCTGTGACGCAGATCGTGAAAGCGCATCCGGCGCAAACCGTGACTCTCCAGAAATTTCGGAAATGCGTTGGTCAGGTATTCCACCCGCATCCGCTCGCCCAACTCATCCACGAATACAAAGCCATCGTATTCATAGTTGTAGCAGTTGCCGCAGACCTGCTTGTTCAGCTCCTGCGCCTCTTTCACCTGCATAAAGTATTCCCGGAAGCTGCCGATGAGCGGCAGTGTGCGCAGGCTGGACTTGGTCTTGGCGGATTGCTGCTCAAACTCCTGATACTTGCCGTCGATGATCGTTGAGGTCACGGTGCGCTTTACGGAAATGGTGCCTTGCTCAAAGTCGATAGCGTCCCATTTCAAGCCCACCACCTCGCCACGGCGAAGGCCATAAAAGGCGGCCACCAGCACCGGCAGCTCCAGTTTAGTGCCCCGGAGAGCTTCAAACATCTTCTGCATCTCCTCCGCCGAGAGAAAGACCGGCTGAAAGCTGTTCTTTCTGGGCCGGTCCACTTTGTCCGCCACATTCTGGATCAGCATATTGGTCTTGACCGCATATTTCAGTGCCGAGTGAATGACGGCGTGATAGTGGATGACGGTGTTGGGCGTAACCCGCCTGAGCATTTCGGAATAAAACATCTGCAAGTGTCGGGCTTCCAGTTCCCGCAGCGTCAGCTTCTTTTTGCGGAAATAAGGGACGATGGTGCTTTTCAGCAGTCCTTGGTAGGCACCGTAGGTTGCGTGGGCCAGCCGTCCCCTGGCGATCTCCAGCCATTCCAACAGATAATCGGCGAACAGCATATCACTGCTCAGGTCGCCCGCCTCTTTGGGCGGTTCAAACTCCGCCCGGAGCCTTGCCAGCTCTGCCTCCGCCTTGCGCTTGTTTCCCTTTTCGGGAAGCCCCAGCGAGATCCATTTCGTTTTTCGCTGCCCTCCGGCGTTTTTGTAGTTCAGCACGGCATAATACTTGCCGTTTTTCAAAGTCAGATGTCCTGCTACCATTTTGTTTTCCTCCTGTCTTTCTATTTGCAGAACAGAACTCCAAACCGACAGCATCAGTATACCACCGGTTTGGGGTTCTCTCTATTCTGCGATTTGTTTGATTGCAGCCGTATTGGTACGAATCAGCGGGTGTCCCGGTTCCGTTCTCTCTGCCGTTTCAGCAGTTCCAGACCCTTGATGATGTCCCGGCGCATCTGCTCCTCGGTGTAGCCGGAGGGAAAATACTTCCGCAGCTCCTCCCGCTTGAATTTCAGCTGCTCCTGCTGGTTGGGCTTCGTCTCTGCCAACACGGCGTAGATCATCTGGTCATCCAGCACCCCCTCCTGCGCCAGCTTCTTCAGGCGGATGCTCTGGGCGTGGGATGGGGCGCAGTCGTTCAGCGCCATCGCGTCCAGCACCGCCCGCTGCTGATACGAGTCTAAGTAGGAAAGCTCCACCGCCGGGTTGAAGGCGATCTTGCCGTCGTCCACCATTGAAAGCAGTTCGGGGATCAGATAGGTCAGGCGGATATATCGCTGAATCTGCCGTCCGCTGTCTATGGCTTCATCAGCCATTTTCTCTCTCGACCACTTCTGGCCAACTTGTCCAGAAGTTATACCCTGATGATTCAGTGCATCTAACTTCATCTTGTAGGCAAACGCCTTTTCGCTGGGCAGGATGGTCTCTCGCTGCAAGTTGGCGTCCACCATTGCGATCACCGCTTCATCGTCGGACAGCTCCCGGACGATGACGGGCATCGTCTCGACACCCAGCACCTGACACGCCGCCAGCCGCCGGTGGCCGGAGATCAGCTCATAGCCGCCGCCCGGCAGCGACCTTGCCAGCGCCGGGGTGATGGCCCCCACCTTGCGGATGCTCTCGATCATCCGCTGCATCTCCTCGTTGTTCTGCACCTTGAAGGGGTGACCCTTGAACGGGTGCAGCTCGGCCAGTGGAATATTCCGCACCCGCTCCAGTTTGGCATCGTCCCGCTCCGCCTGCGTGGAGAACAGATCGTCCAGCGTGGGTAAAGTAAAATCCGATTTTCTCATTGTGTTGTCCTCACTTTCATAGTTTTTTCTTTCGGGGTTTTAGGGTACGCCCTAACAAATGTTTTTGCGCTCCGGCCCTGCCGGGAGTAAAAACGCACTGCTCGCTTCGTCGTCACAAGCTCCGTATCCTTCGTTTCGCCGCAAGCGGCAAAACTCACTCACTCCGCTGCTCCTCCTCTCCCCAAAAAGTCCAAAGGACTTTTCGGGGACCCCATATGGCGTGATACCTGCTTACTTTAATTCATTCAAAATTGCTTCCAGCCTGCTCAGAAGTTCCTCTTTCTGAAGCTGTGGAAGCTCCGCTTTCAGGCCGTTCAGCATCCGAAACAGGCGGTAATCCCGCTCCGTGATGGCCGCTCTAACCTCTTTTCCAAGCCCCAGTCGCCGCAAGTATTCCGACAGCGACAGAGAACAGAACCTGGCATTTTCCAGCAGCTTCTGCTTATCCTTTGGAGGCGGCGATTCAATTTTCAAGGTACACAGGGAGACAGTCCCCTCAATAGGTAGCCAGCGAGAAAGGCATTTTATAGACCCCCTCACTAATCAACTGGGAAAAATTTTTCGATTTGTACGAAGAAATTTTGAAAATTTCCTTTGAAAGCCTCTCTACTAACCAACTGGGAAATTTTTTTGGATTTGAACGAAAAAACTTTTTAGAATTTTTCTATGAGTCTCCCTACCAATCAACTGGGAACTTTTCGGGCAAATAACAAATGGGTTTTAGAAAAATTTTTTAAGTGCCCCTCCTACTAACCAATTGGGAAATTTTTTGAGATTTTGGCAAAGTAATTTGAAAAAATCTCTCAACTTTTCAAAAGGTCCCTCTACTTACTCTGAATAAGGGGTGCCATTTGTGGGGGGTATTTTCGAGAAATTTCTCAAATATTTTTCTATCTGAACGCAAAAAGCCGCCCTCCCGGTGATAGAAGGACGGCTGATAATCACTATTGACTTATAGGTGACTCATATAGAAATAGAGCACCGGCCAAGCGGTCGGTGCCGAGATTTTCTGCGCATCCACGTACTCCGAGATCTTTGTGATCCTGATAGTACTGGACTGCATCAAGTTTAAATTGTTTGTCATGTTGCTTTGCCATATGAGATCCTCCTTCAGCATGCCTCTATTGTATCATGCTTATGTGTATTTGGAATTTCTCATTTTGGCTTGTACTATTTATATTCTAGCACTAATTTTTTAGGCAGATATCGCCTCTTGAGGAGGAAATATTATTTTGAATAACTCGTTTCGGGCCTGCCTCCCTACAATTTGGTAAAACTCAGAGGGGAATAAGGGGCCATTTGAATGGCTGGGCTAAATAAAAATGATATTGAACAAATCTCACTGTTGCAGAATGTTATCCCTCCGACATTATACACCACACACTACACCTTTACCGCGGCGACCGGCAGAGCGGAAAATGGTATAGAAATTGTCTGCAAATGGCGTTTTTTGAGCATCTATCAAATGGAACCGGTCATCCGCCAACCGAATCATGGTTCGGCAGCGGTGCATCAAAGTCGGGCGCATCTCCAAAATAGTAGAAAAAGTAACGCATCTCCTGTTCCGCCATGCGGCCGGCTTTCAGTTGGCGGAAAGTCTCTTTCAGCAGCGGCTCCCTCGGGTAGGGCAGGGAGCGCATCTTGATGCTGCCGTCGGTAATGACCATATAGCAGGCGTCTTTGTCCGGATCATCCAGGCGATGGTATGAAACACTGCCGGGGTTGAGCCACTCCATCCCGTCACCAAGGATATGGACGCACTGGCGGTGGGTGTGGCCAAAAACCATGCGCCGTCGGGGAGCGGCCCAATATTCTTTTGGAGTATGCCGTCTCCAATGCTCCTCAAATGCATGGCGGCATTCGATCACCTCATAGCTTCCCGGCCGGTACTGGTGCTGCACCAGATAGACCCACCCGTCCGCCTGAAACACGGCGCTTTCAGGGAGAGAATCTATATAGGCTACCTGTTCGCCGGTCATCCGCTCCAGATTATGGTGGACCCATTTGTACTGCCCCGCGGGCGCATGACGGAAGTCCTCCGTATGAAAAACCCGGACCGCATTGTCATCGTGATTCCCCTTTACCAAAACAGCTCTGGAACAACTTTGGAACCGCTCGATCACTTCGGCGGGGGCGGTGCCATAGTCTATCATATCCCCCGCGAAGCAGAGAAGATCATATTCCCTCTCCTGCTTCAAAACCGCGTCCAGCGCCCAGATATTGGCGTGGACATCTGACAGTACTATAACTTTCATAGGCACATCTCCAGAATTTTCCGTACATCCTCCGGCGTCAGCGCTTTGTACCCCTTTAGCACTTCCCCATGGCAGGATTTGCCTGCCATTATATCAAAATTTCTGCTGTCAATCCCAATCTCCGTCAAAGTGGACTGCAATCCCAGCTTATTAAAGAGGAAGTCCTCAGTCAGCTCTATGCTCCTTCGGGCAATATCCATAGTCGGCAGAGACGGGTCGATGCCAAACACGTTCACTCCATACTCCCGGAAGCGGCCCACCGTAGTATCGTCCAGCACATATTTCATCCAGCGGGGAGTGAGGATAGCAAGGCCCAGGCCGTGGGTGATGTCGTAAATGGCTGAGAGCTCATGCTCGATGGGATGACAGGTCCAGTCACAGTTCTGCAGCGCTCCGGCCATCCCGTTTATTGCCCAGGAGCTGGTCCACATGAGATTGGCCCTGGCCTCATAGCTGTCGGGCTGCTCAAGGGCAACAGGGGCATACTTTATCACCGTCTTTATCATGCCCTCCATAAATCGGTCCAGCATATACATACTGCCGCCCTCCGGCACAAAGTATATCTCCAACAGGTGGGACAGGATATCCGCACAGCCACAGGCTGTCTGGTATCTGCCCACAGAATAGGTCTCCGTGGGGTCTAGGAAGGACACCTTAGGCTGCATACAGGGATAACCCCTGCCTATCTTATCTTTGGTCTCAATGTTTGTGATAACGCCGCCGTTGTCCATCTCGGAGCCGGTGGCCGCCAGGGTCAGCACCGTTATAAGGGGCAGGGCCCTTTCGGGAGCGGCGGCGCCCGATGAAAATTCCCAGGGGTCCCCGTCATAGCAGGCCCCGGCGGCAATATACTTGCTGCAGTCCAGCACCGAGCCGCCGCCAACGGCTAAAACCACATCCACCCCCTCCCTCTTGCAGATATCGGCCCCCGCCCGGACAGATGTGACCCGGGGATTGGGGTCTATCCCGGAAAGCTCGAACAGCTCCAGCCCGGCTTCCTTCACCTGGGCCGCCACCCGGGCATACAGGCCGCTCTTTTTTATAGAACCCCCGCCGTAGCAGAGCAGGACCTTTTTCCCATAGGCCGCAAGCTCTTTTCCCAGATTACCCAGCTGGTTGGGGCCGAAATAAACTTTGGTGGGTATGTCATAAATAAATGAGTTCACAATTTGTATTCCTTTCGTGATTTATATTGTAGTTCTTATTTGTATAAATTATGCTCAAAATCATACCAGCGGGCGAAGTGCGGCGTACAGCTGCCGGTAGCGCTCATAAATTTCCATGTACCGCTCGTGCTGCCGCGGGTCCGGGTAGTAGGTCTCTTTTTCTCTCACCATTTGCGCGGCGGCCTCCTGCAGACTCCCGAAGCAGCCGATAGCCGCCCCGGTTATCATGGCGCTGCCCACCGTACCGGAGTCCGCCGTGTGGAGCGCGGTCATCGGTATATTCAGCACGTCCGTCTTCATCTGCATCCACAGGCTGGACGCCGCCCCGCTCCGTTCTGCGTAATTGCTTTCGCTATCCTCTCCTAACGGATACATAGGTTGCTCAACAGGGGGCAAATCCGCCTCT
>OLPZ01001141.1_pt1 | contig 18359 bp, 14 predicted proteins | sample 1672711 | NCBI WGS metagenome assembly OLPZ01 (sample SAMEA3136716, study PRJEB25190) | human gut metagenome
AGAGACTGTAAAATAGTTTGTGTAAGGATGAATGATTCCTTAAATTTATTTCTTTAAACATTAGAAAAAGGAGTTCCTTTCTCGTATGATTGGTTTGAACAAAAAAACACATACAGAAAGAAGAACTCCTTCATGAATGATTTTACCAAAGATTTTGCTCAAGCTCATCGTAAAAATTGTGGACGTAAATCAGACTTTCTCAGGAAAACTCAATTCATGCGCTATGTCCACAAACATTTCTTTAAAGACGGCTGGTCGCTTGATGTGTGCAGTAATCGCGCCACCGCTGTTGGCGCATTTAGCAGCAGAGATGTTGTCTGTATTAAGACTCTTTACAATTATGTCGACCAAGGTCTATTAGATATACATAATTACGACTTGCCAGAGAAGCTTAAACGCAATACCAAGCTTCATCGTATTCGCAGAAATAAGAAAAAACTTGGCAGAAGCATTGAAGAACGTCCTAAAGAAATCAATAAACGTAATGAGTTTGGCCATTGGGAATGCGATTTAGTTCTCGGACATAAGAGCAAAGATGATGAGGTGCTGCTAACCTTATCTGAACGTATGAGTCGTGAGTTCTTAATTCTTCGTATTCCTGACAAGACTTCTGTCAGTGTCATGCAGGCCTTTAAAGAACTCCAAAGGCAATACAGCGAACATTGGAATGATATTTTTAAAACCATTACCACTGATAATGGCTCAGAGTTTGCAGATCTTTCAAGCTTAGAAGACGTATCAAATACTTTAGTTTACTATGCTCATCCTTATACATCTTGTGACAAGGGAACCGTTGAAAGACATAATGGACTCATTCGCAGATTTATTCCTAAGGGAGAGGCAATAGACAATTATTCACTACAAGACATCATAGACATTGAAACCTGGTGCAACTCTTTACCAAGAAAGATATTGGCATATCATACACCAGATGAAATCTTTGAAAGAGAATTAGATCTAATCTATCAAGCAGCTTGATTAAAAGTGTTCAATTTATTATTGCAATTTACGATATTAATTATTTATATCGAAAATATATTTTATTTATCTTAAATATTAGAAAAATTAACTCCTTTCTCATCAATATCATTAAATTAAGATATTGACGAGAAAGGAGCTTTCAAAGTATTGCTATTTTATGAGATAAAGAGTGGACAATTTTCTTCGATTTTGAATTTCAAATTTGATTAAAATCAGAGTCATCCATGGCAAACAAGCGATATTGATGGTCAAAAAGTTAAACATTAAATAATTTTGATTAAAAATAGTCAAAACATATTTAAAACAGGCAGTAGAAAGTTGGCTTTTGCGTTGAACATATGCAGATGTACTAACTACTTGATAATTCTTGCTGACAGATTCTTCGCCAAAAGTTCTAAGAAGTTCTGATTTAATAGGATTTTTCTTTTGATTGAAGGTCTAAAAATAGCTAAAATTTAGCTTTTTCCCAGACCAGACACTTTCATAATTAATATCAGCTTTCTGATAACGATTTTGAAAGTCTAATATATAACATAAAAAGGAGCTTTCAATTGTAAAAGTTTTAATTTAATAGCATTGTTAGAGAGCTTATATCCTCTGTTTTGTTAACTAGAATGACCTAATTAGCGTCATACGTATAGTTATAATTTTATTATTTGAATTTTGTTATCTAATAGCTTTTTATAAAATTGGTTGACGTTAAGGAAACATTTTTTTAAGGGTAGAGACTTACCTTTGCTATTAATAATAGATGAATTGTATCTTCTAATGAAATAATCATAGCTCATATTCTGTGTTTGAAATTGTGAGTGAGTTTTGTAAAACTTCACGATAACATTATGAAAATCAATATTATTAGAATCTTCGAAAAGAAGATAATATCTGATTAACCAGTGAGCCTGGGTAAAAACTTGCTCAGGATATAGGTTTTTATCTGTTTTAAGTAGTTTTTCTAGCATGTTAAGAAAAGCGTTAATATCTTTTTCTGAAAATAAATCTAAGTTTAAAATAAAGTTATGGATAAAAAAGATTATATTAAAATCATCGATATTAACATATTCTTTATCAACAGATTCTTCTATAAAGCTAAACATAGGCGTAATAATATTAAAATTCAACTTGCTACATAGCAATAGTGTTGCATATGCTTCTTGATGTAAATTGTTTGTTATATAAAATCTAACTTGCTCTTGAAATTTATTTTTATCCCAATTACTTTGTAAATAATTTGTAACTATATTAGTTTTAATTTCTTTCTCTTTCAATTGAATTACATCAAGCAATTGAATAAAAGGTAACATTAATCTAGAATCAGAAAAAACAAGTTGTAAAATTTTATCAATAAATGTGCTTTGTAAATTAGGATCTATTCGATTATCTCGGTCAATTAAAGCTGATAAAACTAAATATCTACAATCATTGTCTAATAATATATAACTCTTTTCATTTAAGCCTTTAATAAAAAATGTTAATGAACGTAATCCAAGTTTTGCAGCTCCCTTGACTCCAGCTAATATTTCAGTGTTTAATTCAATATAAAATTTATCTAAAGTATGTTTAATTGTATCAGGTTTAAAACTATTTAATTGCTTTATTAACCTATATAGTATAACATTGCTAGAATTTGAATTGCTATTTGAATTTAATATCTTGTTTACTTCAATTTTTTGAGATAAATCATAAAAGAATCCTTTTAAATTTGAATTTCTGTTAATTTCATCAAATGTAACTAATTTTGTCTTTTTATCATTTAAAGTTATTTCGTATTTTTGAGTAATATTTGCTAAAATCTTTTTTATTGCAGCTAGCTGTTCGTTATGGTCAAATCCAAAAATAATATCGTCAACGTATCTATGAAAAGTGATGCCCGTACAATTGCTTTGTAAATTATTTTTGATTTCTTGATCAAAGTAAGACATACATTCTTCCATGATGATACGGGTTGCTAAGGTACCTGTAGGAACGCCATGTGTTTCACCTGATTGTTCACTTCTAATTAGATGATCCAATAAATTGCCCCAGTTACAATTGCCATTTTTATCTATATCATTATGATCAATTTTGGCATTGCTTTTCTCATCAATAAGCCAAGCTATAGCATGAGTATAAAAAGAATGAAAAAAGTTCGAAAAATCGGTTTTATAGTAAAATTTATGACCTATTAATAATTTATTTTGAATATTTTTCGAATTCTCGTATTTATAAGGAGAACGACCAAAAAAATTAGAAGTAGATTCTTTATCTTTTGCTAAATCTTTTATTATTCTATCTTTGTGTGCTATTAATTGAGAAACTAAAAGGCAGTATGAGTAGAGATTAGGAAATTTTAATGGTCTTCTAGTTTTATCGTTTTTAGGAATTGTGAATAAAATTGGCGTTGTATTAGCAATTTGATAATTATTATTACGAGTAGAATATGAAAAATTGAAAGCTAACTTAGCTATTTCGCTAATATCAAAGTAATTTGGGTAAATAACATCTGTATGACCGTAAATATCATCCATTGTAAGTGAACCGTGATCATTGTATTCTTGGAAATCTAAATAACCATATGAAATTAAATTATCCCAACTAAGCATTTCATTGTATATATCTTCAATTGACCGCATATTAAGTACCATAATTTCTTGTTATGTAAGTATTTAAAAAAAACCTAGAAAGTGAATTTCTAGGTTTTTTGTAAGTAAAAATTATCCCTTAAAATGGCTCACTGCTAAAATAATTAGCAGGATTAACAATAAATTATAGTCCATCTTATTCACCTCTTTATTTGGAATCCACTCCTAATAAAAGAGATGAGGGAATCTTTACATACAATATTATAACATGTGATCATTCTTTTATTGAATTTATTTCTAATTAGTTGCAAACATATTTGTAACTACGTATAATAGTGTTTAAGACAGATCAAGTTTAGAGGCACTAGGAGAAGGTTCTAAACTAAACGAAACCTTGATATAATATTCATATTGAATGTTATTATCAAGGTTTTGTTTTTTGGGAGTTAATATTGGAACTAACGAGTAGGCCTTTTAAAAATTTGGATCAGCAAATAGACATTCTCCGACAAAAAGGAATGTTAATTGAAAATGACAACTATGCTAAAAATGTATTAAGTAAAATAGGCTATTATACTTTAATTAATGGTTATAAAGGTCTCTTTTTAAGAAAAAATGACCGAGGTAATATAATTAATCCGCATCAGTATATTAATGGAACGAAAATTGAAGATATAGTCTCTTTATACCAGTTTGATAAAAAGCTGAGAGCCATTTTATACAATGGTCTTCTTTCTTATGAAACTACATTAAATTCAGAGTTGGCTTATAGGTTTTCAGAAATGTTTCCTGTAGAATATTCTTATTTGGATATTAATAATTTTAAGCACGATAGTGATAATACTGTTAGAGTTTTAAAAACAATCAGCTCACTAACAACAAAAATAGAGCAAGAAGCGCATAAAAGAGGAAGAAATGCGATAAAGCATTATATTGATTCTCATACTTGTATACCATTATGGGTTGTAACGGAATTTATGACTTTTGGAGATTTAAATTATTTCTACCTTAACTGCAAGGATGAATTAAGGCAGAAAATAGCACGTGATTTCACTTTAAAGTATAGAAAAACTAATGACTTATCCCAGAGTAATGCTATTACGCCGGAAGTTATTGAACATATAAACCATGTTACGAATATGTTTAGAAATGCTGTTGCACATAACGAAATAACTTATTCTAAAGTAATAAATCGGGGACCAAATTTGAGTTCTGTTAGAAATATCTTGGGCCAATACGATTTAAGGCTTAATAGTCAACCTGGTGTATTTGAACTTATATTAAGTCTTAGACTGGTGTTAGATCAGGCAGAATATGTTGAGATAGCAAATGCTATTAAACAGTTACTAAGAGATGGTAAGGAGCAATTTAACCCTGATACTATGTCGAATATTTTAAATAGTATGCATTTTCCTGAGGAATATGAGTTTTGGCTGTAATGGGATGCATACGATTAAGGGAAAGATGGATATGGCAATAGCTACCAGACTTTTTATATAGCTACAATTCAACAATAAATTGTACTTGTCAGCATAAATAAGCAGAACCTTTTTAATATTTAGTACAGCATTTCAATTCTAAATCTAATTTTGCTAATCACAGCTAATATTTCAATTTGATTAAGAAGGTTCCCAAAATCCGAACAAGATATTATAATAAACTGGCTATGGAATAACAGAAGGGAAATTGAACAGAGATGAACAAGAGAAGCACATTAGTTACTTTTGCATCAGCAGCTGTTTTACTTGGCTTGTTTAATATAAATAACAGCTTAACAGTTAAAGCTGATACAGTAGAGCAACCCGCAGTTGGTCAGAGAAATACTCAAGCTGCAACCACTAATGATCAAAATCAAGCACAAACTAACCAAAATAATGATGTAGCTACTGATCAGGCTCAAGGTCAAACAAAGCAGAATAATACTGCGACAAATACCACCAATAATACAAACAATCAGAACAACACTGGTGTTGCAGATACTACTAATACTGATCAAAACACTCAAAACCAAGTAGCTGGTGATACTACTCAATCTACTAGTGATAATGTTTCTAATGGTTTTAGTAATACTAGTTATAGCCAAAATAACGACGCAGCAGTTTACAAGTTGGATCCTCAAACTATTCGTGTATTACAAACTGCAGATGTTAATCCTAAGGATTTAACTGAAGTTCAACTTAAAGAAGTCAGAAAGCTGAATTTTAACGATCTTGATAAAGATACCAGTACCCAATGGACCTACGATCAATATGCTGGCGTTGCTAAAAAGATGATTGATCAAGATGCCCAGTATCGTGTGCCATATTTTAATGCTAAGAAGATTAAGAATATGCTAGCAACTGTAACTCGTGATGCACAAACGGGTAAAGTGGCAGAATTAGAAATTTGGGATTCATGGTCAGTACAAGATGCTAAGACTGGTAGAGTAGTCAATTATAAAGGCTATCAATTAATGATTGCCATGATGGGAATCCCTCAGCAAAATGATGCCCACATTTATTTGCTCTATAACAAGTACAATGACAATAATCTTAACCATTGGAAATGTGCTGGTCCAATCTTTGGTTTTAATGCTAAGCCAACTGATCAAGAATGGTCAGGTTCAGCAACGATGAACAAAGATGGTAGTATTCAATTGTTCTATACTGACGTCGATACTCATGAAGGTACTAACCATCAAAAGATTTCAACGGTTAACTTGAAATTGAAGGTTAATAAGAAGAAAAATACCATTTCGATAGCTAAGAGAAGTCACCGTCATGTTTTATTCCAAGGCGATGGCTATCACTACCAGACATACAAGCAATGGAAGTCTACCAATAAAGGTGCAGATAACATTGCTATGCGTGATGCGCATGTGATTTCTGTTGGTGGTCAACGCTACTTAATTTTTGAAGCTTCAACCGGTAGCAATAATTACCAAGGAGAAAATCAAGTCTATAACTGGAAGAACTATGGCGGTACACCTAAAGAAGCTTTACAAAACTTCTTGAAGGTAACTGCTAATGACGACATGAAGAGTCGTGCAACATGGGCTAACGCTGCTATTGGTATCATTCACCTGACCAAGAATGAGAATAATCCTAAAGTTGCTGAAGTTTTGCCACCATTAGTTAATAGCTTAATGGTATCTGATGAAATTGAACGTCCAAATATCATTCCAATGAACGGCAAGTACTATTTATTTGCTACAACGCGTTTGAACCGTGGTACTGGTGATGATTTGTGGCAGCAAGCAGATGCCAAAGTCGGTGACAATGTTGCCATGCTCGGCTGGGTTTCAGACCACTTAACTTATGGTTATAAACCACTTAATGGCGACGCAGCTGTCTTGGTAGCTAGTGTTCCATTTAACTGGAGAACTTCAACTTATTCATACTATGCTGTTCCAATTAAAGGAAACAAGAAAGAAGTATTAGTAACTTCATACATGACCAACCGTGGTTTTGCTTCAGGTCCTAACAAGCGCTCAACAATGGCACCAGCATTCTTAGTAAGAATTGATGGCGATACTACCAAAGTTGAGAATATCGCCACAGCTCAAGGCGACTGGGTTTACGATAAGAAGAGCAAGCGCAAGTCAATGATTGCGAAAACGATTCGCGGCGCGCATTTGAAGGGCGAACCGATTGACCATAGTTTGCTTGAGAAGGCGTAGAGTTGTATTGATTTTTAGTGCAATGTAAGGTTAGAATTTGAGTGTTAATTTCTGTGGTGAGACAATTAACAAGTTTGCGGTCTTTGCTCTTATGAACGAAGGTCGCTTTTATTTTGGCGTGGTATCTTTTAAGACATTATTGTTTGTTAATTCAAACAAGCTTTAAAAAACAATATTTTCGTCTTTAATATCAAGATCAAATCTAATACAATTATTAGTAGAGGACATAGCACACACCTTTATTTATAAAATGTTTAGTGTAATAGATTTTTTATTACCAAAGGATTGAAAGAGGACTATGTCCTCTTTTTTGATGGGGTGAAAAAGCTATTTTTTAGAGAAAAAATAAGCATATTATATATACTTTTTATATAAACAATCTATAATATGTATTTAAGAGGTGATAAATATGAGCGAAACAGCAAATTTCAATATGAAACTTCCTAAGAGCATGAAAGATGAAGCGCAAGCTACTTTTAAATCAATGGGGATGGATATGGCAACAGCTACCAGGCTTTTTTATACTGCTGTAATTCAACAACAAAAGTTGCCATTTACTCCCCAAGCTGATGATGGTGCATTGCAAGTCATTAAAGAAATGCACGATGAAGAAAGTAATGGCAGAGTTTATTCTTCGGCAGAAGATTTCGCTAAAAATTGGTTAAAGGATTTGAATTAATGGAAGTAATACCGAAGAAATATTTTTTAAGAACAGCCAAGAAGTATAAAAAGAAACATTATGACTTATCAAAAGTCAATAAAGTAGTAAGTCTAATCGAAAAAGAAGATTTTGACCAATTATATACTAAACATAAATTAGGTGTCATCCACGGAACGCATCCTCCTTTGTATCATGTTCATGTTGATCGAGCTTATAATGATGATTGGCTATTGTTTTATTTTGGTGACAATAACAAAATTTACTTGTCAGCATTAGGTAATCATAATTTAATTGAACATATTTCTAAGATATTTAATGATTAATCTGTAATGAAAGAATTTCCCGGATTTAAGATTTAAAGAACTAATGAATGAAGAAAAATAAATTCTTGGACTAATTTGCGTTCCATAAAGATAATTAACATGACTAAATACTACACAAGCGGCGAGTTTGCGGAAAAAGCGCATGTTTCGATTCGTACAATTCGCTATTATGATCAGAAAAATTTATTAAAGCCAGCAGCGCGTACTAAGAGTGGTGCGCGGCGATATACAGATCAAGATTTTGCCAAATTGCAACAGATTTTGCTACTGAAATATCTGGGTTTTTCACTTAATGAAATTCGAGAGATGACGATCGGGGCGGGGGATGCACAATTTTTACTGGGTTCCTTGTAAATTCAAAAGCGCTTGGTTTTTTGGCATTAATGGTCATAATTTTATCAAAACGATGCTTAAAGTAGGCAAAAGTCATGATGAAGTTAAGGTGGTTAATGACCAAATTGGTACGCCAACTTATACCTTTGACCTGGCGCGTTTACTTGTTGACATGATTGAAACTGATAAGTATGGTTACTATCATGCAACTAATAGCGAATTGCCTGAAACTGACAGCGGTTTTGATAAAAATGGCACCAAGACAGGCTATATTTCATGGTATGACTTTACTAAAGAAATTTATCGTCAAGCAGGCTACGATACCAAGGTAACACCGGTAACGACTGAAGAATATGGTTTGTCCAAAGCGGTGCGTCCGTTTAACTCACGCCTTGATAAGAGCAAGTTGGTAGAGAACGGCTTCAAGCCTTTGCCAACTTGGCCTGATGCTGTAAGACGGTACCTTGAAATCTTGAAGAAGCAAGGCTTCTTTGAGGAATTGGGTAAGTAATTAAATAGATGATTAAGGAAGCATCCCTTTTGTAGGGGTGTTTCTGGTGTATGAAAGCATCCCTTTGGGAATGCTTTTTTGATACAAAATTTTGTTAAACTCTATGCTCTTTTAACAGAAACTGCTATACTTATTTTAAATGCATACGAACAAATGATCGAAATATTAGAATCTAAAATGAAAAAGAGCAGTTATATGAAAAATTCAATTCAAAAAATATTTTTAATAGTATTAGGATTCATCGTCGGAATAATTTGTAAACTGCTATGGCATAAAAATTGGGTTGACTCTTTTATTAAATGGGCAAGTTTGCAAGATTTGGGTTCTATTGCTGAATGGGCGGGTGCAATCGTTTCAGTGATTGCAATATCTGCTGGATTTTGTCAAATAAAAAAGCAAAATAGTTTTAATAGAGCTTTAAAGGTTGAGGGGCTTCGTCCTAAATTTACATGTCACTTTTTAACTAAGACTAGTGGAAAAGATTCAATAATATTAACTAATGACACAAATATTATTGAATCTGATTTAGATATAATGCTAATAAGGCAGGCAGAAAAACACTGTTTGATAGAAGTACAGAACATTTCCAAAAATAGCGTTTATAAAGTGGATATAAAATTGGTTTATGATGATGGTACTGATGAAATATTTAATTTTTCTGGATTTCAGTCTCCTCAAAAAATAATCTTAATTCCTGGTAAAGCTATGCAAGGCAAAAAAGAAAAAATAAAAAAAGTAATTATAAGATTTGTTACACCAGGTAATGAAATGGGTTATTGTTTGTATGATGGTACTTATAGATATCAAGATGGTAGTTTGAAATTTGTTCATCCGATTTATAAATATAAAAAGACTAGTAATCATGAGATCATGGTCAACAGTGATATGAATGAGAGTTTTTTAACTTCAAAAGATTTAAAAAATGTGGACTATAAATTTGATGAAGATAAAATGTATAAAAATGGCATAATCTATCATAATTACAGTGCATATGAGAAAAAAAGATAAATCTACAAGAAATAACAGATAGTATTGAAGAGCTAAAAATTTTTAAGTAAAAGACTAAATGGATACTAATGAAACGATACTACTACAAATTTGTCATAGAAAATGGTCAAAAAACTTTTAAATATATAGACAATGGATTAACTGATGAAGAATTAAGTCTATCTCAAAAGTTAGATAATATTATCCTTACTGCAGAACGGTTAATGAGGATGCACAGAATAATGGTAGACTCATTCCTTAAGTTAAAGCAGGTAAATTTTCAAAAATTGAGAAGAGCCGGCGATACAGATCAAATTAATGAATTAGTGATTAATTTTATATCAAATGCTAAGTTGTTTATAGATTATTTGGACAGAAGATGGGCTCCAAAATATATTTCTAAGTTTAATAAAAAATGGAAAACGCAATGCAGTGCTTTTTATGATAGAAATGAATCTTATCGACTGTGCTATCATCTGAGAAACTTTGTTCAACACAGTGGTGCTTTGCCCATTAAACAAGTAATTGAAACTCCCGGATCTGATCGAAGTAAGGTAAATACCATTTTGGTATTAAATATAGGTGCCTTTAAAGATTTTAAGAAGGAATTCGCTAAAGCGAATATCGCTGATTCGTATTGGGAAGATGCCAATAATCTATCATTTATGAAGCATGCTAATGCGTACGTGGTACAGCTCATTGCTCTTTATCGATCAGCTTTGGCCGAATATATCAAGGCTAATAAGGCTATTCTTGATAAAATACAAGCAAAAATGAAAGATACTGCATTATGTAGCACTATTTTGTGGAGTAATACTTCGCCGCAAGATGTGCCAAATGCTAAGAAGCAGAACAACTTCACGTTGTATCCCATAGTAACGCTGACAGATCTGTCTCGTTTTTATAGGACGTTGGCTGCGGAGAAGATAGTTGGAATTGAGCGGTAATGAATATTCGAATTAATGATGTATAATAACATGTAAGGAATCAGCGCTAATGACGTTGATCAACAAGGCTTCGTGCTAAGTTGATTCAGGTTTTAAGCATCATGCACTTATGTGTGTGATGCTTTTCTCGTTTTTAGTAGGAAGTTAGAGCAAGAGAAGACAGTCAAGATTGAGCGATAATGAAAAATTCTAGCCTTGGTGATGTGGGGCTAGAATTTTTATGTTGCCATGAATCGCATAATGTTTATTGGTATAAAGAAACAGACTGAGAATTTTCTTAGTCTGTGTAATATTACGAACCAATAATTAAATCAACAGGAAGTTGATAATTCTTTTCTTGCTTGCTAAGTCCACCATTAATTTCGTTGATTAATGTCTCAATTAGGAGATCGCTAATGTCATTAATGGGCTGTTTAATGGTGGTAAGCATTGGAAAGTAATTTCTTATGAAATCAGTTCCATCATAACCTACGATTTTTAGGTCATTCAGATGCATTTTCTTAGCAGTTTCCCAAACTAGCACGGCCGTTAAGTCATCAGTACAAAAGATGCCATCGATTTCTTCAGTTTGCAGAATTTGTTGAATAATAGTCCTTTTAATATTAGGTGCCATTGTGAAAGACAAACTATGTTCATGTGTTTGAAGATGGTGTTCTTTCATAACTTCTAAATAGGCTAATGTTCTTTCGTCTGTAGGATTATTAGAAGAAGGATGACTATTAATTAAATGAATGTTTTTGGCACCAGAATCAATTAGATAATTGGTTGCTTTCTTACCGCCATCGAAGTTATCAGATCCAATTACAGGAATGTTTGAAGCCAGGTTTCTATCGAAAGACACGATAGGAGCTTGGATTTTTTTATATTCTTCAATATTAAGGTTATGCGTACCTGAGATAATGCCATCTACTTTATTAGCAGCTAACATATCTAGATAGCGTCTTTCTTTATCGGGGCTGTTGGCTGAGTTACATAGGATACTTTTATAGCCTCTTTCGAATAAACCCGTTTCTAGTTTAGAAATTAATTCACCAAAGAAGGGGTGTGACGTATCGTAAAAAATTAAACCAATTAAGCCGGTTGATTTACCACCTAATGAGCGTGCAATACTATTTGGATGATAATTAAGTGCTTCAATTGCTTCATGCACCTTGTTTTTTGTTTTTTCAGAAATGTATCCCCGATTATTTAATACCCTAGATACTGTGGTAGGGGATACTCCAGCATATTTTGCTACATCAGTAAGTTTTGTCATATCATTTTCCTCTTAGTTTTATAATGCACTAATTTCACTAATAGAGCAAGCGGTTACATAATAAAAATATAGCAATCGCATGACATAAATATTTGATTGATAGTACTAATTACTTGTAAATTAAGCTTTTTGTGCAATTAAAAATATGAAAGCGGTTGACATATTATCAAAAAGCCTTATCCTAGAAAGTGTAGAAAGCGTTTACAAGAATAATTTAATAAGGAGGACATTATGGATCATAAAAAAGTGGCTGAACGCGTTTTAAAATACGCTGGTCCAGATAATATCCAAGCCGCAGCTCACTGTGCTACGCGTTTGAGATTGGTACTTAAAGATGATAAAAAGATTGATCAAAAAGGATTAGACAATGACCCAGATGTAAAGGGAACATTTGAAACCGATGGTCAATATCAAATTATTATCGGACCTGGAGATGTAGATAAAGTTTATGATGAGATGATTCAAATCGCTCATCTTAAGACAGCTACTACCGATGATTTAAAGAAGGTAGCAGCAAACAAGAAACATAATCCAATTTTGGATCTGTTTAAACTTCTATCTGACATTTTCATTCCAATTATTCCAGCCTTAGTTGCCGGTGGTTTGTTAATGGCTTTGAACAATGTTTTGACGGCTCAACACTTATTTGCCGCAAAATCATTGGTTCAAATGAATCCACAATTAAATGACTTTGCTAACTTTATTAACATGTTGGCATCTGCTCCATTTGCTTTCTTGCCTGTATTAATCTGTATGTCAGCTACCAAGCGTTTCGGTGGTTCAAGAATTTTAGGGGCAACAATGGGATTTGCAATGGTTATGCCACAATTAATTAGTGGCTACGCAATTTCCACTACTGCACATATTCCATCATGGAACTTCTTTGGCTTACACGTTATGCAAGCAGGTTACCAAGGCCAAGTATTACCAGTTTTAGGTGTTGCTTTCATTTTGGCTACTGTTGAAAAGTTCTGTCACAAGCACTTGAAATCAGCAATTGACTTTACTTTCACACCAATGATTTCAATTATTGTAACTGGATTCTTAACTTTTGCAATTGTAGGTCCAGTATTGAGAACTGCTAGTGATTGGATTACCAATAGTATCATTTGGTTCTACAACACTACTGGTTGGTTCGGTATGGGAATCTTCGGTTTGCTTTACTCAGCAATCGTAATTACTGGTTTGCACCAAACATTCCCAGCTATTGAAACACAACTTTTAGCTAATATTTCAAAGACTGGCGGTTCATTCTTCTTACCAGTAGCCGCAATGGCTAACATTGGTCAAGGTGCCGCTACTGTAGCAGTTTGGTTGACTTCAAAGAACAAGAAGCAAAAGTCATTAGCTGGATCTTCAGCATTCTCAGCTATGTTAGGTATTACTGAACCAGCTATCTTCGGTGTTAACTTAAAGCTTAAATACCCATTCATTTGTGGTGCTATTGCATCAGGTATTAGTAGTGCAATCTTAGGTTTGTTCCACGTACTTTCAATTTCAATGGGACCTTGTTCATTAATCAGTTTCATCTGTATTAAGCCAGGATTCATTCCTCAATTCTTACTTGGTATGGTTGTAGACTTAATTGTTGGATTTACAATTACTTTCATTTACGCAAAGAGATACAATGCAAAGCATCCTGAACCAGAAGAAGATGCAAGCACTAATGATGTTGAAGAAGTTAATGTTAAAGATGAAGTTATCACTGCTCCAATTAGCGGTAAAGTAGAATCATTAAAAGATACAAACGATAAGGTATTTTCATCAGAAATGATGGGTAAAGGTGCAGCTATCATTCCAGATTCTGATAAGGTAGTTGCTCCAGCTGATGGTGAAATTACTGTTTCTTACCCGACAGGCCATGCTTATGGTATTAAGACTAAAAATGGTGCTGATATCTTAATTCACTTAGGTATTGATACTGTAAACTTAAAAGGCAAAGGCTTTACTAGCAACGTTAAACAAGGCGATCATGTAAAGAAGGGCGACGTATTAGGAACCTATGATTATAAGCAAGTTGCAAAAGAAGGCTACGACACAACCGTTATGGTCGTAGTAACTAACACTAACGATTATGCTGAAGTTAAGAGAATTACCAACTCTGAAGTAAAAGACAATGATAATTTAATTGCTTTGACAGAACCTTCTGCAACTAATACAAACGTTGCAACTGCAAATCCAGTATAGGAGAAAACTATGAAGTGGTGGCAAAAAGCTGTAATCTATGAAATTTATCCTAAGAGTTTTTATGATAGCAATGGTGATGGAATAGGAGATATTCCAGGAATCATCAAAAAGCTTCCTTATATTAAAGATTTGGGAGTAGATGCTATTTGGCTGACACCTATTTACCTATCTCCTCAGGTTGATAACGGTTATGACGTAGCTGATTATCGAAAAGTAGATCCAATGTTTGGTGCTACAGAAGATTTAAAGAACCTAATCAAGGAAGCACATAAACAAGGTATAAAAGTTATCTTGGATATGGTTGCCAACCATACTTCTGATCAATGTGTATGGTTTAAGGAAAGCAAAAAATCAAAAGATAATTACTTTAGTGACTTCTATATTTGGAAAGATCCTAAACCAGATGGTAGTGCACCAAATAATTGGGCTGCTAGTTTTGGCGGCTCTGCATGGACTTATGTTCCTGAAAGAAATCAATATTATTTGCACTATTATGCTTCTCAACAACCTGATTTGAATTGGGAGAATCCTTTAGTACGTCAATATGTTTTTGATGCCATGCGATACTGGAAAGCTCAAGGCGTAGACGGTTGGCGTTTGGATGTCATTACTCAAATTTCAAAGGATTTAACTTTTAAAGATGCACCAAAAGTTGCTGGCAAGAAATATGTTCCATTGAAGAATACCAGTGGACCACATATGCACAAATTTATTCATGAATTGAATAGAGAAGTATTAGCTCCATTTGACATGATGAGTGTTGGGGAAGCTCCCAATAGTAGTATCGATGAAATCTTGAAACTAACTGCGCCAGAAAGAGAAGAACTTGATATGGCCTTTAGTTTTGAACACATGAGAATCGATAAAGCTACTGGTCCTAATGGTGAATTAGCAGTTAAGAAGCCTGATTTTAAGCAACTGAAGGATGTGCTTTCAAAGATGCAGACTAAGCTTGCTAACAGGGCTTGGAATGCACTTTACTTTGAAAATCATGATCGTTCAAGAATCCCATCTCGCTGGGTTGATGATAAAGAATATCGTTATGAGAGTGCAACAGCGTTCGCTACCATTTTGCACGGATTATGTGGTACGCCATTTGTCTTCCAAGGCGAAGAAATTGGAATGACTAATCCACAATATGACATGAATCAATATGAAGATATTGAATTGAAGAATAGTTATCAAGAGCAAGTTGAAGAAAAGAAACTGTTAACAACTAAAGGATTCTTAGATGTTGAACACAAGATTGCTCGTGATAATTCTCGTACGCCAATGCAATGGAATAGCAGCAAGAATGCTGGTTTTAGCCAAGGTACACCATGGTACCAAGTAAATCCTAATTATGATGAGATCAATGTAGAAAAAGATCGTCAAAGTAAAAAGTCAGTATTTAAATATTACCAAGACTTAATAAAATTGCGTCATAACGAAGATATTCTAACTGAAGGTACTTATAAAGAGTTAATTCCTGAAGATGAGAATGTCTTTGCATATAAACGCGATTTGAATGACAAGCATTGGCTTGTGTTAGTAAATATGACTTCAAAGACAATTCCTATGGCTGATTTGAAGTCAGATGAAATTAAAAACTATTCTAAAATTATTATTCATAACTATGAAGGACAAGAAGAAAAACAATTACGTCCATATGAAGCTGTGATTTTAGCAAAATAATCATTTTGGAGATAAATATGATAAAGGTATCAAAGACTGAAGATGGAATGATATTTAATTTGAGTAATCAAAAAGTATCATACGTAATCCAGATCGTAGATAATAAATTCGTAACTAATCGTTATTTCGGCCCAGCATTACCGTTTTTTGCAGAAAGTAGAGATCTAGATGAGGGTCATCATGCATTTGCGGTATATGAAGAAGGAAATAAATTTTCAGTATCAAATTTACCTTTAGAATATAGCTTTTCTCAAAATGGTGACTATCGTCAATGTAGTAGTGAAGTGAGGGATGCAGATAATCTGCCCCTCACTTTTGCAAAATATGTTAGCTATGATGAAGAAGCTGTTCATCCAGATAATCTCCCCCAACTAAGATCAAAAAATGGTAATTTTTTAAACTTATATTTAAAGGATGAAACAACTAGTCTAGAAGTTATTTTGCACTACTTTTTACTTGATGATTTGGCTGGTTTGGTACGATGGGTAACTTATAAGAACACAGGTAGCAAGTCTCTTAATATTGAAAAAGCTAACAGCTTGCAACTTGATATTCCTGATACTGACTTGAATATGTTAAGTTTTTATGGGACACATGCAAATGAATTTGTACCTTCGGTTAAGCCAATTCCTGATGGAATAGAAGAAATTTCAAGCAATCGTGGAAGTAGTAGTCCACAACATCATCCCTTTGTCGCATTAATTGATAAACATTTTGATCTGAATCATGGTAACTTTGTTGCTTGTAACTTAATGTGGAGCGGAAGCTTTAAAATTGGGCTTGAAAAAGATCAAAGTAACCAGATTAGATTAAATGCTGGTATTAATGATGATAATTTTGATTGGAAGTTAAAACCAGGTACAACTTTTGATACTCCACAGGCTATTTTGATGTTGGGTCAGAATGGTTTAGGAGAGATGAGTTCACTTTCACAAAAGATAATAAGAAATTATGTTGTGCAGAGTAGAATTACTAAACCATTATTTACACTTAATACTTGGGAACGCGCATACTTTGATATTGATGAAAAAAAGAGTTTAGAAGCGATCGATCAGGCTAAGGAAATAGGCGCAAACCTATTGGTGATTGATGATGGTTGGTTTGAAAATCGTAACTCCGAAAATGGTCAATTGGGCGACTGGGTTGTTGATAAAGATAAATTTCCTGATACCTTACGAAAAGTCTCGGATGCTGCTCATCAAAATAAGATTAAATTCGGTCTTTGGATAGAACCGGAAATGATTACAACGTCTAGCAAACTCTTCCATAAACATCCTGAGTGGGTTTTAGGTATTCAATCTTCACGTAATAAATTGTATAGTCGCAATCAATTAGTTTTGGACCTAAGCAAAGTTGAAGTTCAGGATCATTTAATTGAAGTCCTGAGTGAATTAATCGAAGAAAATAAGCTTGATTATATTAAATGGGACTTTAACAGACAATTAGCTCCAACATTTAGCCAGGGAATAAGTCGAGATGAACAGGGAAAAGTTGAGTATAAATATGTACTTGGTTTGTATCATATTCTCGAAGTATTACGAGACAAGTATCCTGAATTAATCATCGAAAATTGTGCCTCTGGTGGAGGTAGGGTGGATTCAGGGATGCTATATTATACTGACCAAACTTGGATCAGCGATTTAACTGATTCACTGGGTCGCTTTAGAATTCTAACTAATATGGCCACTTTATATCCTCTCGAAGTATTTTCATCTCATTTTTCTAAATCTCCTAATGAACAAGATGGGCGGATTTTATCTATTGAAACTAGAATGATCTTATCTTCACTAGGTTCATTGGGCTTCGAATTGGATTTGGATAAATTAAACTCAAGCGAGATAGACAAGATCAAGAAATTAAAAGATTGGTATGTGGATAATTACTATTTACTTCACAACAGCATTTGTTTGCCACTTACACCGTTGCGACAAAATGCTACAGACACGATAGGAATATTGCTAAAAGGCAAGATAGATAGTTTAGTGGTTTATTCTTATGGCGCTACTGATGCGGTTCATCAACCTAAATATTTACCATTAAGGTATTTAGATGAAGGTAAAGTTTATCATGTAGCAGATAAGAAGATGTCTGGTGTCGAGTTAAATTATGCCGGGGTCACTATTCCGCCTGTGATGGGTGACTTTAGAGTTAAAGATATTAAAATTTTAGGTTAAAAGTGGGAAAGATGCATGAATTGATTTTTATGCATCTTTTTAATTTGCAGAATTAGAAACTGTCAAATCTTTTGTGTAAATAGTTCTTTCTCGTAAATTGATTTTTTAAT